>JGI24021J15306_10007104_pt1 | contig 13586 bp, 9 predicted proteins | sample Ectturendosymbi1_FD_15306 | JGI IMG/M metagenome (IMG submission 15306) | reverse complement strand
ATCAAATGAATCTCACAAGCGCAAACGAGAAGTATTAGTGTGACTTTCAACTGTTCCTATCTTTGTTGCTTGATAAGGAATTGCGTTAATTTTGTAGTGTTGCTTAAACAGTTATTTATGTGTCTGCTTAATGTAACCTTACAATTAATTTTAGAACGCCACCATCGACATAATTGATCGAATAAGTCGCGCACTTGTGACTTAAGAACGTTGTTGTTTGAATAATAACAAATAATTTTTTGTTGAATCTGTGTTTTTGTCACAATCGTGCGTTTTTCAGGATTCACCAAATAAAAATGAACAGTCGAGAATTTCAAAGCAAATAAAACAAGATGGCGATGCTGTCCGGAATCAGGTGATAAAACTTGTCTATGATCTAACTTGTCCATCTATGTAGGCGTATAGAGTGATTGCGGTGTGCGAATAATGGCGCGTTTCATTATTGATAAAAAAAATTGAAATTTCGCTTCAAGTACGTTTTTATAGAAGTACGAAAAGTTCAGCTGAAACCGCAGCTGAACAAAAAATGAGAAACTTTCAATGTTTAAAATTATTAAAAAAGTAGCCATGTTTTGTCCTAGAATTGTTTTGTATTGGGCAAGTTCTTGTCTGAAATAGGAATTACCTACTGGTTATTCAACAATCAGATCCTATATGCTTGTTTGCGGGGCAGGTGCATCCGTGAACAACCTGCTCTGGGTATTATGCTTCATTACGTTGAGGTGTAATTGTTTAAATGAATGATTTAGGTACCGTGTAAGATTATAACAGTCTATCCTATCGCAAGTTTGAAAGATGCGTATTTTCAGTTAAGCGATGTGAAATTAATAGTTTGTTATTTTTTGGTCTGCGGTGGTGGGTTGAATAGTGCGGTTGTACTAGAATGTTTTACTTAGGTAGGCGTGGTCTCGGTAGAAAGTTTACTATAATAGCAGACGTGTGACGGGGTGTCTCCACCGAATTTTGTAAAGGCAAAAAAATTATCCTGGTGGGTATTGTATCACAAGATCAACATAAATATGTTACTGCACATGATCTAATTCGTGAAGCTAAGAACCGCAACCAGGGACAATGAAGTACCAAATTAACAGGAGATTTGCAAGTTACAAGACGGGGCAGCAAATGTTTCAGCGAATAACGTTGCTGAAAGTAAATGAGCTTGGCTTTGATGGGAATCGTCTGTGTAGTAATTTCAGTATAGCCGACCAGAGAAGCATGTATGCGTGCATGGTTTCGAAACGTGGCTGTTCGCTTTGANTCTTTGCAAAGAATCTAATTCATGCAACTGACAAAACGCAAATGCTTANGTGTTTCCNAATTGTTAAAAATGAGGCCGTTACACTCCCCTTCCCTTGGAAAAAAATTGGTTTGCAAATTAACTCAGCCATTTNACGACCTTAGTGNGCTTGTTGCTGTTGCTGTTTTTGATGCACATTACAAGGTATCTATTTTGAAAAATCACGTTGCTGCGTGGCTGANATCTAAGAGTATNAACGCTGATTGACTATATTTGCTAAATCCACTTGACGAAAAGATCAGAACCAGTCTGCAAAGCTCCATCCAGATCTGCTTCGTCGTGACCGAAATTTTGGCGAACTTCGTATTTCGTCGGTATTTGTGTAATTCAGTGTCATACTCAGCCCTGGTAAACTCNTACTCGAGTTTCTACGTTGGATATTCTTGCTAGTTGCCATTTCCCCTGTGCCGGTCCTAATTTACTATTGNCATTATTTTTTGCGTAGTGACATTTGCAACATCGCTAGCTCATAACTTTTGTGTTTTAGACGGAAATAATCTTGTGGTTTTAGAATGTGTGGGCTTTTAAAGGGAAGATTCTGCACAACGCAAGTCGCCCCGCTAGGTCATAGGGTGCAGGCCAGGGGCGTACCGGGGTTAGATGTTGCCCGGGGCAAGAAGCAAGTGTGACACCCCTATGTTCGTACCTGAGGTCTTTCGGAAACAAATGTACTGTATTGAAGAAAGTACTTGTGACACTGTTTTGACTTTTCGGTGCCCGCTGCAGTAATTCGGCGCCTGGGGAATTGTGCCCCCATGCCCCCCCTCGTTACGCCACTGGTGCAGGCCTCCGGTGGTTGTTCTGTATGTTTGTTTAATTGGTGGTGCTTTCTCTTCACAATCTCAAAAGGTATATTTCTACGAACTGCGAGTTTTCACGTAAATGTCAATGGCTCCTTAAACTATAAGTGATATTGTGCTAGTGGCTGGCCGTGTGTACTTGGCGATTTAGCGTTTTATCCGATGATACCTGTTACATTGTTACTGTTTCTTACATAATACAGGCCTTGGAACACCCATCTGGCGATTTTCCTCCAGACGAGCAACACGAAAAAGTGAAAGAGGTTTGGAAATATGCTTAATTACCTATGGTTCCTCACATCTCCCTTAGCCATGGCCTGCTATGTCAATGCCACGCTGAACTGCCAAATACATTAAAAAGACTATGTCGGCGCTAAACCAATAGGAATTATCTTGACAGATATCCAACATTGGATGGAGTTCAGAAAACTGAAATGAGCGAAAATAAGTCTGAATTTTTGTGAACATGCGCGCGCTGCATGTTAAACGATTGTTCTCCTCACGACGTATGCAAAGCTTGTTTTGTATTTCGTAATTTAGAGACCATAGGTGGCTGTACATGTACATTGCTATAGGTTGACCAGTTAATGCTGTGACGAAAGCTTGCTATTTCCATGCTAGAAACACTCGATGTGGACACATTCGTCTGTGGATAGGAAGGCCTGCGCACTGCACAAGTTCAGTTCATGCTTGTTGTCAATAACGACGTGTCGTCTAGAGATCAGAGGCAAATCCAGGCTGCAAAGACATTTTGTCAATAATGAAACCATAATATACTTAGTAACTTACCAAACATTTGCTGATTTGGTAGAATGTAATGTATGCCGAAACAGTCACAATACGTAAGATGTCCGGCCCTCGAACTGTTGTGTAATAACTTATGTGACCCTCGGATAGAAAAGTTAGCAGACTCCTGCTCTAGATTGATGTAATTTATTGCGTTTCTCACTGTTGCTTTTTAGACCTTAGCGCCGCGAAAACACCGGCACTTGATTTGTAAATGACAAAAACTTGGAGTCTACAACACTCGCCTGTACTCATTTCATGCGCTTCCGACTTGTCAAACTCTCGGAAGCGTGGTTTAGGTGTTTAAAACCGTATTGGTTTATCGCCAAAAACCCAACAGATCATATCAGCAAGCACTGGCCTTCCAGGTTGTTCTTATCTGTCGACCAACCTGCTTCTGGCGAGTATCAGCTTGTTGACATGCAGTAATTCTGCAAAGCTTCCGCTATGTAAATACTAAACAGGCATATAGTGGAAATAACAGCCAAAGCGATGTAAGTCAAAGACATGTTCCAAGCTGTCATTAACAGCCTATAGTATATCATCAGTGAGGTGTTCAGGCCTGTGCTAGTGTGCATCATCAGTGAGGTAAAAAGAGCATGCGTTTTGTTTTCAGGATGATACGAGAAGTAAAAGCTATGCTGATGTTGCCAGAGGTAGGTGTGGTTATGTTCGGCAAAAATTTTCGACCAGGATTTTACCTATGCAAAACTATTTTTTGAGCATAGATTCTTGTCTTTTCTTCATAACTTACGAAGAACGTTTAACTTCCGTCGGTAATGATCGCAATCGTTGCAGTATTGTAGGTCGCAGTTTATGCGCAGTTGTTTGCAACTCCTGTTTATTTATTCTATGGACATGGACGCTTACCATTAAATGTGCTATGTTGACTTGAACCTTGTGACTTGAAAATATATGTTACAAGTTGTTTGACCGATGTTACACTTTTGACATAAAACACACCGCGCGCGCATGTCTCAGGGTTATAGCCTCTGACTTTACAGATATATTACAAAGCGTCGTGTTGATGGCTGTTTAGCAGATAATGTATTTGTGCTGAATGCTTTTGTGAAAGAGATCTTGGCAACATTAATGATGGCATGCAATGCTTGGAATTCCTTTTATATTCGTTCTTTATATTCTCTGGAATGTGTAGTGTTGAATCGACGCAGGGTGCGCTGTGAGCCATATTATTAGTATCAAATCTCTTTATTTCCAATTTTTTATATATCTCTTTATTATTGTTGCTTACAGGAGTCAATGGTCCTTCGAAAAGAGAAAAGGAATCCCCTGCGCCGGAAACAAAGATTAATCGTTCAGTTGTTTCTAATGTGGCATATGAGCACTACCACAATCCATTTAATTACTGCAAAGAAGGTGCAAATTTACCTTAGAACAATTTTAAGTTTTGCACTTATGCAGGATATTTGAAAGGCATGAAGTGCAAACTGCAAGGATAATAGTGTATTTTCATGCTGGAGTGTTTCTCAAATTATGCGCCAGTGCCCCTTGTGGGTATTTGCGACTATGAGGGCTGGGCACAAACGGGGCGATTTTTGTCCTGTTTCGCTACAAAAAAGTGACGAAGCAGGAAGAGAGTTACTATAGGACCTCTGTGGCAGTTACAAATTGAAAGTTCATCAATGTTTGTATCTTCGTTTCTGCGGGAACCCTGTCCAAACTTGAGTTTGCGGTGTCACAATACGTCTGCTTATTTCTTGTTGCATGTCCGTTTACTACTGCAGACGGAGCTTAGCAGTGCCTGGAAGTGCAGTATTTTGTAATCTAGGTCGGCCTATATGATTGCAATAAAATTGCTGGACACTGATACCCGGAGCGACAGGAAGTCAAGACATATTTTGAAAAAAATCAAATTCCACGTACCAATGCAATAGCATATGCAACTAACGGCGCCATCTTATGGGCCGTTACCGTGGCTTCAACGTATTCCTCAAAGTAGCAAATTCCCAGGTGCTCACAGTTCAATATGTAATTCATCGGCAACATTTCGTGGCAACAACATCAGCGTACGGCCTCACCTGTCCTTAAACTATCACCAAGGCGGTGAATGAAATTACAGCTCACGCCCTGAATACCCGCGTATTCGAAAAATTTTGCGGTGAAAGCGATGAATCCTTCAAGCGTTTACTACTCCCACCGAAGTACGATGGCTCTTCAAGGGGAATTGCCTTTCACGATTTTACTCACTGCTTGATTTTGCCCTGGAATGCCTACTTAGATGAGACCCTGACCTTGCGAAATAAATTATGTTTGCGACAAATGATATCGCCGAGTTGTCCGGAATACAGTAATTGCCAAATTTAATTAATTGAATTTGTCCATTTAGAGGTGTAATGAAATAAATCTAATCAAGGTGAAAACGGAACAGTCTGGCTTAAAGCACAAGTTCGTGTTGTATCAGAGTAACTTAGCTTGACGATACTTTTTCCAATTCGCAAGCTTGTAACAAGTTAACACCAGTGACAAAGGCATATCTGATGTTGATATAGACCTGTACAACAAATATCTGCACCAATTACACAAAGACATGGAAGTTCGATTCCAGAACGTATTTCAGTTGGAAATCCCTTCCTGGATAGTAGATCCATTCAGAGATATTTCCAACATGAAACTTTTTAGGAAGAACTTGCGACATACATAAAGAGATCTCCAACAGAAACCCAAGTTGAATATCTCGTATCAATCGTTTTGGCTACAAAACCAAATCAATGAGAAGTACCGTCGCGCGTTGGATCGGGGCAGGGTTTTTATCATTGCCTTTTCCAGCTCATACTTGGTGGAGCGCGCGTTCAGTACCGTGACCATGCAGCAAAAGAATCCATTTTGACGTAATCAGACGGGAGACTTGAGACTGCTTCTAACCAAAACAAAATCCGATATCAAAGAGCTTTTCTCACTGCACCGACCTCGTCCATCTCATTACACCTAACATTTTTGTTGTGAGAAATGGATAATAAATTCGTTTTATTGAAGGGGCATTTGATAGTAAGTTATCCAGGGGAACGCCATCGTAAAAAAGTTTGAGAAACACTGTGCTAGATGATACGGATAGGGATGTTACTTCTCCGGCACACGTACTTTTTACTTGAGGTGTGGCTTGGATTTTTGTCAGTGGTCATAATTCACAATCCAGCTTCGGCGAAAAATACAACGGTCCTGGAATTGCTCGCGTCATAGTTGAGCTTAGCTGAAAACTGCTCGTTCCCTGTTGTGTCGTGTGCTTGTTTCCTGGAAAAACTCTTTTTACAGCTTTATTTCACGGTATAATAGTGCCCTGTTTTCTTGAAGATCCTAGCGAAGGTCGGATTTCATACAAAAAAAGCCACAATTCTTGGTGTAAAGGAGGAATCGATGTTTGAAACAATTTGTGTAGAGCTTTTGAATCATTCTTGTTTTTGTTATGATGCTTGTGTACAAACTCAAATCTACTTTTGTGTTTGCTTTGTAGTTTACTGAACAAATATATGACCTGTCAAGGTTGCACATGAGGCTAAATTATAGTTTTACTTGTGTCATATTATTATGAATCCGATCATTGTATGAGATGTTGTGGCTCCACTGAAAAGGCCTTGGATTTTGTGTAGTTGTGCTGTTTTTAATAGCTTGCACCAGACGTGTCGTGTGTTTGTGAATCAGGATGGATTGTCTTGTATTTAGCTTTGAGCAGAAATGTGGATTTGCTGGAAGTTTGTCGAAGCCTACTGGTATGGTATGGAGTAAAAATTGAAACCACGAAACTTTAATCAGACCTCATCTTTAGGAAAGCTGCAATCAAGCTCTTTTTCTAAAACACAAGGGCATGCTATCTACAGTTGGAGTTGATGATTTAGCAAAATACAAAACCTCGATGTGTATGGGGAAAAACAGGCAAATCTTCAATTAGGCTGTGCTTTCCGCCGCTATATACTTTCCCCGTATGGTACACATGAAATTTTTGCCTTTTTTTGCTTGCATGTGCATTGTTTTCTCGATGTGTCGATATTTGTTTACTTTATCATTTTAAGGATATTATCTGGTGGAGTTCCAGTGCTTGGTTATGGATAACTTTGACGAAGGAGATACACTGTTTGTGTACATTGAAAGTGGAAATGAATATTGCCCCATGACTTACAGCGAGTGAGTATTCCAAAATGCTGTGTCTCTCACTGCTGAAAGTCCTGTAGCATGACCGGATTTCATACTTGCGTATTAATAGCAGGGTTCATTTTTTTAAGAAACTAAAAGGTTTTCCTATTACGAATAGCACATTTTAAAAATTTATCTGAAGTCAAATACTGACAATTTATTTTCATGTGATTCATTCAAATGGACGCCAACCAGGAAAAAAGAATGCTCATGTATGACGTCAAAATTATTTTACGTTTCTGAAGCTCCCATTTTTTTTCTAGTGACAGTGCATCCCATTTTTTTATTTACTTGCATCAATTCAATATCCATTCTGTTCTTTTCTTGCAGGAGGGGTGTGTTCAGGCTTGTACTGGTTATGTCTGAAGAAAGCGTTGTGTACAAATACTGTATTCAGCGCAAGGGACGGACGGAACAGGACTGGGAATATTTTCCTGTCCATTGGAAAGATATCACCAACCGAATTATTTCCTGTGGCGCAGGTATCATTGATATAAAGTTTGTTAACGCGCGTTACAGTTGTGTATTACTACTTTCCAACCTAATCATCAACGTCGAGCACGTGGCTGGACTGGCCAATACCGTTTTTCAAGTCTTCGGTGTGACCAGTGAGGTAACTAGAGGTTTGAACCAAGGGAGCAAACTTAGTTGAAGGCGGCCCGTTGGCCGCCGTTTGGGTATACAATAAGCAATTCCCAAAAACTTTTACACGTTATTCTACAAAAACGTTCGGAAGCAAATGTACTTCACTGAAGAAAGTACTTGTGACATTGTTGGGACTTTTCGGCGTCCCCGCAGTCATTCGGCTCCCGGGGAATTGTTCACCCCTTGCACCCCTCGTTACGTACCTGACCATACCTGAATCTTGGCAATTAACCCTAAGTGAATTCCACTTTTCTTCTAAGTACCAAATGTTTGACTTAATGATGGGGCATGGGGGTGGACTCTGGGCACTGCCTGAGTAAACAACAAAACAAATGTAAGTCCAAAACGGACGTTTTTCAGCAGTTCCTTGATCTCTTCGCATCATTGATGAAACCACATTCATTTAATAACTGCTAAGCAAATAATGCCAAACAATTTTATATAAACATGGAGCTTCACACTAAACAATTATAAAATGGTATGAACAGTGCCGCAGCAGCCCAACTCTGGAACCCCCCAAACTGAAAAATAATTTCTAAAGCGTTGCTGTATTAGCGTTATTATTCGTCATGATTTAATTGTCGCCGTAATTTATCGCAGGGCAACTCAACTGGCGGTTCGTGGTCATACAGCAAAACAAAAAAAATCACTGTATAGTGGCACAGTAACACACATGAAAAATATTACATAACAATAACCATGAAAATGTCATAAACAATGTCACATTCCAGTGGTATAAAAACGGCTTGGAGCAAGTCTTTTGGCATGCAAAAGTCTTTATGACATCATCAAAATCTAGAAAGCGCACACATGAAACTTAATTTGACGACATGGCTAATGAGGATATGTCATGTGAGACCTGTTGAAGATTTTGATCAGCTTCAGTTTGCTGAAACGCCTTTCAGCGCTGGCAACAGTATCGGGGCAGTCTAGCATAATCCGAAGTGCAATAGTTACGTTAGGATGAACTTCATCAAGACGTGTCTTGAGAATAGAGCTTAACAAAAGGAATCATTGTCATTTAATAAACGACGACTGTTTAGAGATGGTGTAGTGAAATGCAAATATAACAACAATTTGCACGAAACCAGAATCAAGCCTATCGTTCAGTTATGAAAACACTGTTGCCGAAGGAATAAACCTGAGGCCGATCAAAGCAATGCGCCGCGATGAACGTTTTTTTTCATTGGCGCTTAAGTGAATTTTGCTTGAAAAGCATGCGCATTTTGCTTTTAACTTGCCGAAATACGCAAACATGAATTTTTCTGGTGTCTAGACTTGTTAATCTGGTGCATGGTGTTTAGATCTCAAATTAGGCTATAAATGTTGACAAATGTAGACCAAGGAGGCGTACATGGACGCAACATGGTTAACATCCATAATCCACTAACTGCACTACTTGGTTGGGACAAGCTTAGCAGTGATTGCTAAATAAACTCTTCTAACTACACTATTAAGTCCATCTTGCTGTCTGAACAGCAGGCTGCGCAACTGTGTAACTTTGGTCGTAAGCACCAAAGTAGTCCCGTCGCCACGGGGGGCTTTGGTGGGCTAAGACCCTCAAATTGAAGTATGAATCACTATAAATCAGTGAAGTTTTGTCAATTTTTGCAATGTCAAGCCCCCCTGTTGAAGACTTTCTGGCGACGATTCTGCACCAAAGGTATCTTGCTACTATGCAGTACAAAATATGAGAAGACTGCTTGAGCTAGCCATAATACATTTTTTTCACAACAATCACTACACACAAAATACGTTGATCAGGTTTTGGACGTATACAACTAGGCATACAGGCTAGTTTCAAGTTCAACACTCCAAGCAACGAATGGTGTTGCTTTACACTTAAGACTCAAATACGTTTATTACCTCACAAACGTACCAAAAATTATTAGGCGATGTTAGTCTAGGTAGCAGCGGCAGGAACTGCTCTGTCTAAAATTACAGAACCAAACAGAATATGGTCAGAGCAATCGCCAGAAAGTCTTCAATAAGGGGGCTTTGCGTTTGTGTGGGGGGACTTGACATTCTAAAATTTGACACAAACTTCACTGATTTCTAGCGTTTCACATTTCAATTTGGGGGATGAAGCTTTGTTTTGGGGGCTAAGCCCACAAAAGCCCCCACGTGGCGACGGGACTGAATTTTGGGCGCCCTGTGTCGCTAAGCGGTAAACTTGCGGATATTTGTCTGATACGGATAATCGTATATTCCGGTTGACCACACAAAAAATCTTGGCTAATTAGTTGCGCGACAAACTGGATTCGTCTGTACTAACAACTGAAAACACGGAAAACACTCCGAGAAAGTTTTGAAAAACGCTAAAAACAAAAACCTACTAAAAATAAAAAAATACTAATTACCGAAGTACAAGCTAACAGGGGTCTCGTGTTTTACATTTAACCTGCCAGAGGGGGAGACGCGCACCCCTGCCCTTCCGTCAGTTACGCCACTGGGTATGACCCGACCGGGTATCGGGCCCAGCCTATATACCAGCTTTGGTGGCGCGTGCTCAACCAACTCTACCATTCAGCCGATGTGAATGTGGTATTACCATTTTTTGTGACTACACGTTTGTCTCTATTCAGAACGCCGTGACTCAGGTCATATCATTACATTTGACATCATGACAACGCAACAATCGGACTATTCTTCTTACAAAAATATGGTTCAAACGAACATTTGGCGACTGCTTCCATCATTCAACGCAATGCAGCTTAAGGAGACCGATACTGAACATGTACCTTTTGTTGCTTTTCGTAAAATATATTCCGAATGGTTAAGGGTGCGGAAAGTCGGAATGAGGTACCGTGCAACATCCAACCTGAGCAATACACTTGTATTTAGCCAAAAGGTATGTTGGAAATAGTTTGCGTTGTGAGAAGTAAAAACAGAAATTGGCTCTTACATGATTATTGTGAAATATATGATTTGTGATAAAGTTATGCTTACTTGTTCAACGACAAATTGCTTAAAATTTGCATGCTAAAGGCTAGCGTTGTGCATACTGGTGCTGATTTCAAATGTTTTTTTTTCGATGTGTACTTGTTTTTACGAAGGAAGAGGACTTGCTTGAATACGTTGTGAAAGAAATCCAGAAGTCAGACAACAAGCCTGGCAAACGCGTCCTGGCAACTTTCGCATTTTGCAGTGCACTTGAAGCTCAAGGTATTCGCATCTGGAGGGCAAACCTTATGGATAAAATTTGTTGTGCACTCAGCTTACATGACGTCGATGATGAAGAACGAGATGCTATTACCAAGGAAGCTCGCAGCCAAGATGATAAAAGAAAAAGGTTAGTTTAATCAAGTTTTGGTGTTTTCGCTGGCAAATGATGCGAAGATTCAATATTCCCAAATAAACTTTGGGGTTTAGCGATTAAATGTACGCGTTATAAGCTGCACTCAAAACTTTTTACAGTCTACCTTATTTGTTTCTGGGAAGAGCGTTCAGCGGTTGTGGCCCAGAAGGAATGTGTTTTTGCACTCTGTGCATAATCAACGGTAGTTGCAGCGATTGGCTTAGTTGCTTCCGATAGGCAGTAATAAAAAATTTTATAAGCCTAAAATGACCAAGATTGCTGCGATGCAGCAATTTACGGTTGAATTCACTTGGTGTCCTTTTTGCAAGACTGGTACTTTTTAATTTCTGGAATTTTGTGGCGAATTGAGGGCCTTCCGAAAATTTCATGTACAGATTTTCCCAATTACCTGTTTCAAAAACATATTGATCGAGACCCGTAGCGGCTTAATTTGTTTATTTTTGTGAGATAAGAATTTTCTTCCGAAATTTTTGTGAAACTTCTACATTTACAAAATCGTTTGCCGATAGTAATGTTGCGGGGCCGGCGGTGAAATATCCAACTCCGACTCGAACCTTTCCAAAGTTTCCCACTCCGACTCCCGACTCCGCCTTTCTAAATTTCCGGCTCCTTAGCGTAAATGGGATGAAATTTGTCTTAAAACCAATGGAAATCGTGGTGCACAGCTAGAAATATCTTTTTAACAAAAGTTTCAAAAGAAACTGTAACATCTCAACAGGAATTCCCAATTTAAGAGTGTGATTTTAAAAAATGATCCAATTGGACATCCGGAGTCGGTTTCGGACAAAAAAATCCGACTCCAACTCCGACTCCCAGTGTTGTTAGGAATCCGACACCACCCAAAAACCTCCGACTCCTTACGACTCTGACTCCGCAACCCTGGCCGATAGTTTTAGCAGCATTAGAAGCACTGAGCTTCACCTACAAACTCGTTTACGATTTCTGTTGCTTGTCGCACTAGAAATAGTGGTCAAAATTTGTCTTTGATTTTGAAATGAAATGCTGCTTCTGAGGAAACATTGTTCTTACCCCTGTTCCGATATTTTGAATCGCGTTTAATACCAAGTCTTTGTGGCTGATACAACACTTGGCCAGTTTTTTATGAATTCGTTAAGACAAAGGATTTTCTTCCCAGCTCCTATTTCCAACCCTGCAATTTTAAGGGTTGCAGAAATTAATATTTGTACGTTAATTTGATGATATCAAAAGTTAGTACGATTTTGTTTGGTGTTACTGGGACTGGCTTACCAGCATATCTTGAAAACTGGTTCAAGCATTCCGTTTCTTGAACGGCATCGGTTGCTTCAACATATTTTAATCAATGAAGTGCTTATGATACTGTGTAGGCAAAAGTTTTCTCTCGACGGCAAAGTTGTTTTGCGAAGCTTCCTCGTTGTTGCGTCAAGAACTCCGAAATGTATCCTTGCTTTGCCTCTTTTAAAAATTTTGGAATATGTGCCTGATGTTGACAAACACGCGAAAGATGCAAAACCAACTTTGCCAACCAGTTTTAAATGGAATGAATTGAAAAAGAAATTCAGGGAAAAGCAGTACCAAAGGTAAGTTAGTTTTTTGGGTTGACCATTTCAGGCTGAACAGAAGATTTTCGCGTATTTGTTTCCATGTTTTTCCTCATTTCATGAAACTTATTTTCTTGCTTGTTTTAGACTATCAGCAGATTTTGTAGATAAATCGTGTTTTGTGCAAAACACATGTTTTGTAACACCGAATCCCGTTGCCACAATTCCTCAACAAAATTTGTAATAACTTAAAACGTCTATATTGGCTTGTTGCCAGACAACATTTTTTCCACATCGTTCCACAGTTTCCGAAAGTAATGTTGGCATTGAACTGTGAAGTATGTCTAGGATTACATTCTTTCAATATTTCTGGAGACACTTGGAAACATATTAGTAAATGCAGTGAGTTGTCATGCAATTCTCCATATGATTTATCATGGGGTTCGTCGTGTTGCAGTATCATTCACTTATCTCTAACGTTTGCCCAATGGTAACCTTATTGCCCGATCTTGTATGAAATTTCAAGTTCGTTGTTATCAAAGATAAAATATCGCTTTTCCTTTAACTTCAAATTTGCATCCGCTGGGAGTTTTTTTGAGAATTTTGCGATTAGTTCAATCCTGCGGTTGTTTGAGTCATTTTTTCCTCTTCTTGAACGCTGTCATTTTAGTTATATAGTTAAATTGGTGTTTCATACACGACCCAAAGTTTTGTTAAATTAAAATTGCGTTTTGGATGAAATGAACAGCGATTGTCGTTTGTGTTCATCATTTTGCTGTCGATTTGTAAGAAGCTCGAACTTTCCAAGAGCTGAGTAAGGCATTGCAATTTGATTACAAGGTGCAGTCTCCGGAATGTGACAAATCCGGTTACCTTCATTTTGCATCTATGTTAATTACAAGCATGCCTCAGGTTCTTAAGTTTTTGATTAGCGTAGTTAGAATAAAACCGTGTTGGTGGTTTAGAGAAAAATGTTCAAATGGGATTGTTTGCCCCACATGAGTAGCTTGCCGTAAGACTAAGATTTGCACAAAAAGTCTACCAAAACTAAACTAGTGTGGACATGATTGAGG
>JGI24021J15306_10007102_pt1 | contig 13587 bp, 8 predicted proteins | sample Ectturendosymbi1_FD_15306 | JGI IMG/M metagenome (IMG submission 15306) | reverse complement strand
CATCAACATACTGAAGCAAGAAATCATTTGCCCTAAAAAACGAGAAACCCTCACTCACGGAACACCACTACATGTTTTGCGGAACCCTAGGGTTCCGTGGAACCCCTGTTGAAGAGCACTGGTCTACGATTTTGACGCACAGGCGCTAGGAAAGAGCCTAGTTCGCCACGCTAAGTAGTTTGCTGCTAACTGGCGCAGTGAGGTTACTCGTAGCGAAGCTTTCACGCGGTTAAACTTACGTTGGTCGAAGGGTCCACCGATTGAAACGTATGATTTCCACGAGGTCTTTCTTGCTCTTCAAGCCTGCGTTGAAGAGCATAACGGTTAAATGACATCATCGCTCGAAACAGAAACCTTAAGGCACAACAGAAAGAAGCGCACAGCACATACATTTTTAAGGCCGTCCTCTTCGATGAGTTGTTAAAAAAAAAGAAACAGAATTTTATCGACGTGCATTAACATGCCAACGTTTGTCGAAGCGCATTTTCACTTTTGAACAGAAGCCAAGCCCTGTTAAGAGGAACTGGAGTTTGCGAATAGCTGACATCGAAACTCACATTCGCACCAACGCCTGTTTCATGTTGACTGAACACGGCAGAAACAGCCGATCCGATCCTGATGTCTGCACCAGAACGCAGACATAGATTTACGTCACTTCAGTAACATAATAATGAAAACTAAAAGTTAGAATTTTTTGTTGAACACGTTTTTCTCTGCATTTACTATTTGCTAGGATGCGAAAATTTTTGCCTGGTGTTTGTAGAACACTTTTCTGTCGAGTACCTCGCCTGAAACGCAACTGTGCTTTTGAAGTGAATCACAACATGCGAAATTTACCAAAAATTGCAATTCAATCAACAAGAACTACGCCTGAACAACTCGCGCCTTTTTTCAAGCACGTTTACTGCACGAAGAGCATTTTACTGAGCACTAAGTTCCTGAAAGCCTATTGTTCCGCCTCACTGACGCGTAACGTTTGCTGCTTTCGCGTATGCTACGCAGACGACATCACATCCCGCCTCTTGAAGTGCCAACACTCGAAACGTTTAAATGTCGTTTCGACCGAGTCTTGCTCACTTCTGCTACAACATCGAAAACGGGAACGGCTGTCGTGGTACGTCACTGTGTGCGCCAAAGTGTCAGCGCGTTCCGACGCAACCGCGAGGATATTGGTCGATGAGCGACGAGATATCCTCGCATTTTTCTTCTTGACGTCTGCCACACGTCAAGTATTATTTTACTACTAGCCATGGCGTTGTATGATGACCGCCACAATTTTAAATTCAAATCAACAGACTGCAGCCGGAAGGTTCACACGTCAGTATTGCTGCAGAGTACAGCTGAGCTGCCAACCAACAAGAGTTAGCAGCGATTCTGAAGACAAATCTGAAGAACGCTTGGCATGCCCTGGTCATTCAGGTCATTTGAATCATCGCTTTTATGCGAAACTGTTTATTTATGTCATGGCCTGTTTAAGAAATTAAAAAGTTGCACACAGCGGTCTCCTTCAAGAGATGCTACAATCAGACAATAATGTTTCTACCTAGATTCTAGGCTGAATCCGTCTAACAGCTGAAGGGGTGAAAGAGCACAGCGCCAAAAAATCTATTTTGAACTTCAGCTTAGCCCTGCCTTCCGAAAGCACGATGCCCCGGCTAAACCTGCTTCCCTTCCGCGTCCAATCCAACGCGTCTCAGCGGAGGGGCTGATATGACGTGGGCGGCATGCACAGCGATAAGCCTGAGCATGATTGCGTCAAACCGCGATCGGTTCGTTGCGACGTTGGATGCCAATTAGCTCGTAGAGTACGGGACGACTGCAAGTTTGCAATCTGTTAGTGCTTAGATAGAAACCTGGCTTCTCGTAGAAGTAACTAAGCCTGGATGTTGTTCGGGCACTAACAGACACATGAAGCAGGTGGGTAAATGCGTGAACTGTATGCTTCTGTCCTTGACACCACAACGATGTGGATACTGATGTTTAGAGTAAGACTATAATGCTGCAAACAAACAAAAGTTTACCGTTGCGTATAGCCATGGACGATAGTTTGGATAGGTTTTGAGGGAAAAAACTACATAGTTACATCCGTTCAGGTCCTGAAACTCACAAAGACAATTATATATCGTCAGCAGGGGCGTACCGAGGTTAGATGGCGCCCGGGGCCAAAACAACAAGTTAGGCGTCCCCATGTTCGAACCTGAGGTCTTTCGGGAGCAAATGTACTTTTTTGAAGAAAGTACTTACGACATTGTTGGGACTTTTCGGCGCCTGGAGCATTGTACCCCCCTTGCCCCTGACCGCCACCCTTTAAAACAGAGATTTCTTTCAAGGGTTCGTGAGCCCATTGCAGGGCAGTGGCGTAACGAAGTTAGATGGCGCCCGGGACTTTTTGCCCTCCGCAGTCATTCGGTGCCCCCATATTGATTCGGCGCCTGGGGAATTGTGACCCCCCTTCCCCCCTCGTTACGCCTCTGTTCTAGGGCGATTGTAACACGTTTTTTGAAATCAAATCTCTAGTACGTTTGCTGTTGAATTAAAAAATATACGTTGTACAAAGTCAAATTGAGTACAGGTCTTTCAGATGGAGCAACTAGGTCATATTTTCCGGCGCAATGCCGTGGGGTCATAATGCATTTGGCTGATTAAGCAGTGTGGTAAAAGCATTGACTTTCTATTGTGTGTGACTCGCTGAGAGAGTTTTACGAGCTGGCATAAAGACGGTTGCTGATCAAGCACTTGTGTGTGCGAGGGCAGTTGCAATTCATCTGGGGACCTCGTGCTCCGAGATGTTGGATCGATATTTTGTGACGTTTTTGAAAAATGCGTTCGTGCATTTGCTGGTTATCTTTAAAATATTGCATTAGGAGTACCTTGATCTTTCACAAAACACTGTGATACGCAGAATAAGTAGCGTAATATGATTCGGGATCAGACCCTGTCTCGAAACGTCCGGGGTGCGTGGATACATTTGACATCCACAGCCGTCCCTAGGGAGGGTAAAATTAGGGACGCACAGGTTTAAAAAAGCAGAACCTCATGTTCAGCTCTTCACTTATAATCAGCACCTATAATCGACTATGCATGAGTGGTGAATAAACAAAATCGCTACGGATCATAACGTGCTACGAAAGCAGTTTCAGCTGAATTAACGTCTTCTCTCATTGACCGCGTTGTATGCGCAAAACATACAATCATTCCACCATTTGTTGGAAGTTGATTTCTTTCGTCACACCATTTGGCGTTAGTCCTCAAAAATCTGAGATGTGGCATGATCTCCATACTTTCATTCGCAGCCCAGAACATTATTAGACTTAATATCACTTGCAATGCGGCCAGAAATCCAACAAAGTTTGTACCTTAAGTTGCCCGAGAGCAAGTTTGTTTCCTTCGGCATAAGACGAGAAGAATTCGTTATTGACTGGCCATATCCATTTGCTACAACAGATGGGATCTGCGTCGTCGAAACAGGCGTCTGCTTGGGGGCGCTGTCGAGGTGAGAGCGAACTGCAAAAACAAACGCATCCATGAGAAGCTTACCGCATTTCGCTACTTATACAGTGAGCAAAACCGAGGCTGCCGTGATGAACTAAAGGGGAAAGCACGTAAAAAGCGATATTTACGCACGGCACATCCAGACTGAAAGGCTCACTGAAATTCCGCAGCCTACGTGATGCATGCGAGCTAAAGGTGTCAGGTAATTTAGGACACAGAAAAAAATGCGCATGGGGTGACCTCTCCACATCTTAGTCATATGACTATGGCACAGGAGACTTGTAGAAAAGCTCTTCAATTATCTCAACATCGGCCCACGTCTTTTCAACGATATTGTCATGGGGCCTTTGAACTCTCGCTTCTGCCTCTTTCATCAACGCCAGGGCAGTAAACCGCAAGCTGCACTGTATTGGAGACAGGACCACTAAACTTCGCTATTACGTTCGTAGAGCGGTATGTCCATGTACTCATGTCCATAAAATACAGCTTCCAGCGCAATGCGAACACGCAAACGGAGGATTAAAAACAGCTGAGACTTGAATAGAATACATCCCAGATCTTGAGGTAACTTAACTAAACGAGGTGCAAACGTCGGGTACTAATAGCGCTTTGTCGGCCAAAAAAGCCCTTGCCCGGTAAGATGGCGATGTTTGCTTAACAACACCGGTCTGTCAATCCTGCGTTCCTTTGTGATACATAAAAGGAGTGAGATTGTTGTCTTTCAGCGGCAAAATCAAATCGGAAGCCAGGCATCATGTCGCTCGGCGACGCCACAGATCGACAAGAGCGTATTGCACGATCGGCTTGTTTACCGTGGTTGCTAGCAAATCTCTGTCTTGTTCTCACGCGAGCTATATACGTACTTAAGGGTATTTACAGCGCGCCCTGAAGGCTCCACCACCACAACAGAATCAGGATTGTGGAAAAAACGGTGAAGTTTAGAAACTGGGGCAAAATACCTGCAGAAATATCTACCGACGCTAGTGTTTTACTATTCCCGTTTTTCACCCAGCATGAAGGGCCAGCAATGGTCAGGGCAAGCGGTATATCTTCGTTTTTTTAGTGGAACGAGGTCGTATTAATTTCTAAATCAAAAAGCAGGCTGGAGAGAACTTCCTTGTTATTGCTAAGTCATAACAGTAGGTCACACAGAGAGGCTCAGCACTTCACTCCAATCTGCTGTACGTTAGATGCCACCAGCCACTCAAACCGACGTAAAACAGACGTATGACCTGTTCTATGCGAAACGGTTTCGCCTACTTTCAGCTCCGGTAGAGCAAGGGGATAACGCGCAGAAGGTGCCAAGTTTTTTTGAGTCACATCACACTTTCTCGAGTTTAGAAACCTAGTGATAGCAAAAATTTGTTTTAAAGACCCATAAATAAGTAGTAGCACTACATGATGCTTACGAGTTGGATAAAACAGAAGGATTACGGCAAAATGTAACAACTCTGCTGTGAAACGCACTGGTATGCACGGCAAAAATCTCCCGGATTTTCAATAATAGTGATTTTCAGCTAAGAACCTTTGGGGCAGAGCAATTTTTCAACTCTGCGAAAGTACTTTTTTAAGGCAAACAAATTAGGAGCTCTCAGTGAAAGGCCACTCTGCATTCCGTTAGTGAATAACTCATATCTATTCAGTTGGAGTGTCTGCTATATACACACACTAGAGTCCTGCGCGGGTTGCAATTTTTTGTCCGCTCCCACCCCGCAAAATTTAAATCCGTCCCGCACCCGCAGGAATTTGAGAAATCTTGCCCGCTCCTGCCCAGCAGACTTTTACCCCGCACCAGCACCCGCACCCGCCCAACCCGCGTCCGCACTGTTTCCTACCCAAACCTGCACCAGTCACCGTGCGTCTGAAAACCACTTAAAAGTCATGCAACGTGTTTCACCGCCAGTGGTAATTTATTCAGTCGTTCACTTCGAAGCCAACAAAAGCTTTTCAAAAAACAATGCAAGGAAAATTGTGAAACCGTTTAATCAACCTCGAGCGCTTCTTTCTCAGCTTTAAAAGCAGTGTTGAACAAAATTACGTCGTTCAGTGGTGAACTTTATAAATTTACCCTACTGCTATTTACCACATGACCGGCCATGCTAAACACTCGTTCTCTAACAGTGCTAGCTGCCATCACGCAGAACGCATTTCTTGCAAGATCACTGAGCGCTGGAAAATCCAATCTATTGTCTCGCCACTACTGGAGAATGTCGCTACACCCTTGCGCGAAAAGCTCTCGGTAGTATTGAATTTCTTGCTCGTGTCACTTTCACCTGCATTGGGCCAACATTCAGTTGCCCGCACAAAGAATTTCTTATCCCACGCCCGCCCCGCACCAAGTTCAACCCACGCTTGTCCTACACTCGTACTCATAGCTCTGCGAGTTTACCCGCCCCGCGCAGGACTCCAATACACACCGATTGCTTCAGTGAGACCAATTATACATAGTTTAGAGTGGGGAGAAGAGATCAATTGGCAGTGAACAATTGTGAGAAAACACTGTGAAACATCCCTTGTCAAGCACTTGTGCATGCTTTAAAATAGGGTTCCAGTAGAAAACTCTTCTCAGGGCGTATCCAGTGCGAGTATGTAACAGAGTTGCAATTTACACAAGATAACAGCTTTTTACCAAACATTCAACGCTAGCACATGACAAAAATTTGCCAAACTTATTCACATGTGGAGTACAAGGTAACCGTGATACTTTCGGCAAAACCCGCACAGCAGAAGTGTTGATGAAACTCAATGCTAAAAGCGGTCGATAAAATGAAAAACAAAAACTCCGCTATTCTATCAAAAAATCACGTTCCTCTACCTTTAGTGTCGTCGGACATTACATCAAGGATGATATAATCGGCTTGATCTACGTGGTATTGAGCACCACGTTTCTCCGCGTCTGCAATCCGCATTATACGGCCACAACTGCTGTTTTTCTTCTGACCTGACCGACTGTAAGTTCACAAAGTCGATATTTCCACTACCCCTGGTTTGACGAAAGTCAGCACCCAAATCGAGCTGCTTACACCTTCTCTTGAGCTGTTGTTCAGTCTCAGTATTCCTATACTGAGCAGTACAGTTAACCAGTTGTTATCCGCAGCTTTGTAGTGAGCAGCACAAAAGTTTCCTAAGCTCTCCAGAACAGTTGCAAAAGCTAGTTGGACCGTTGTATCTACAAGAAAGCTACGGTAGAATATGAAAGGAATTGTCAAAAAAGCGACGAAAAATTAAAAAAAACAGTCCTGCAGTGTATCCTCATTTACCGTAAAAACCTTTTCTCTTTGTGTTAACTGCGTACTGCAACGCAAAACGCATTTTTGCACAACTTCAGGCAAGAACGAAATAGCTATTGCAGAATACCCGCCTAGATCGTGTGGTACAACAATTACGCGGTTTTAGACAACATTCCCACTAAAACAGTTACATCGATCAGAAAGAATGGGGCAACAGACTACAACTCAAGGCTAACACTGTTGATGTTCTCCTTTCCACCACTGCAGCTTCACTGGCGAGACGAATGGCTTATTTCCGATATGAAACCTTACAAACGCAGCTTGTTATGATGATGTAATTTGGCGCGCACGAAGGCTGCGATTTTCAAGAACCTTTTTTCATATGTATGAAAACAACCATTTTAAAAACAAGCCGAGTCGAACCAATCAGTTCACTAAGAACAGGTGAGTGCTGGAAGCACTGAAAAAGTTACTGTCGGATACGCTGCTTGTGACATTTGCAGCGTGTTCTGCACTGACAGGCCCAATCTTTACCCCAGAGCTGACACGATTGCCACAAACGTGAAATCGCTGTCAGGTGTTACTCTGCAAAAGTCCCGCCATTTCTGCAATATTACTCCGCCACGCGAAATGACCGCCAAGAGAAACACGACCGCTGTGAATGGAGGTTCACTTGGCGTGCGGCTCGGCTCGAGTTTTTGTTCTGGCGTTTTGACAATGGCGAAATCGGCGCGTTTCAAATTTGTGCACGAGGCGTTCTGGATTTGAAAAGGCCGAAATCGCTGAATGCCGGACTGGCCCATTCAAACGAAAGGGCGCACGCGTGCTGTGCTCTAAAGTTTTGTTAGTGTTTCAGCAAAGCGCACATTAATGACTCCACGCTTGAACGACAAAATATGATTGACACAAGCCTTGCCCAGCGGTCGCACGATTATCGGTTACTATCAACCCATAGGGCACGCAAAACTTACGGTGACAAGCGTTGGTAAATGACACGGCAGAAAACCGTGCTGGGGTTACGGCTCGATTTGATTCGTGAGGTTCGCATCACCCAGTGTATAACATATATTCTTTTGCGAACAGGTTAGCACGATGCAAATTAGAACAGCTTGCGATTACTTTCGTTTTGTTCAGCCGGGCTGCACGGAGAACGATTCAACCTGAGTTCAGCGACCTGAGATTTTGCTGCACCATCATTCGAATAAGCCTGCTTCCGCTGNGCATCAAATCAAGCATGACGAAGATAATACGTCCTATAGCAGANTACGGCACGACACGAAACAACACATGCACAAGCTGTAGAATCTATCGAAAATTTCCAGGCGTCTCAAAATTGCGCGACAAATCCGATCATATTAGCCGCTTGATCGGATCAACTTGCCCCAGGCTACAAAAAAGCAAACGCAATGTATTTTGCGAGGCTGATGCTGCCGAGCTATTCTGCAACCTCGCTGTAGACAACGGCGGCAGGAATCGACATAATGCGCGGATTCTTTTACAGGGAAGACTGCTGATAACACCTCGAGGAGATAAATTTCAAAACCAAGCCCAAAATGCGGCTTTAAATATTGAATCGCTTTAAAATTAAGGCAATCGAACTTTCATTCAGTTCGGTAGAACAGAAAAATAATTAATTTGATTTACGCCACATTCAAGGCACTAGGGGAGAATGTTTACTTTGTTTGAGTGAAAAAACCGTGGCAAGTGAATGAGCTAATCTGTGGGGAGCGGCAACTTGCGGGAATCCAGTCCAACAACGCGACAGTTGATCACCCGATTTCACACTCGACAAACGCAGCTGCTGTATAAGAAACTTACAGTAAATGGCGCCGCCAATCAGGAACGTACTTTCTACTTCCCGGCAACATTCACAGGCGAATTGAAGAAACAAACGTTTACCCAGCTGCCTCGGTTTTCCGTCAAAACGATGAACAAAGCAACATCGGTTTGTTTAACCGCAACCGATCCTAAATATATCATAACGGTAATTAAGGCTTTGTTCCGCAACGAAAGGAGCTCACACGACAGAATCGAGGAAAGCGAGACGAGATGAAAGCATACGGTTGTAAGCGTTGCCCAATTCACGGCATACTCCTTGCTATCTCCCAGTGACCAAACCTAGACGTACGCGATTTTCCAACGCATCCTTTTATGAACTTAGAATGCCTTCGTTTGTGAACTTGAGCACACTATGCTGCAGTAAATATCTGCGTGTACTTCTTTTTTAAGAGCCGTTGAGTCCATTTCACTGGTCAAACCGACAATACGCTCGTGCTCTTCAGCAAAGCTTAACAGTGCAAACGACGTTAAAAACAGCCGGCAACGACATTCTGCAGCAGCAACCGGAACACTGCCGTCGGTTTAACTCTGGTGTATCGACGTTTCGGTTCTGTTGGGTTGCATCCGAGCTCGTATCAACAGTTTATAATATCCACTACTGCACAAAGCGTACATATAGCCAGTGGGGGAACGTTGCCCAAACTTTTTCAGGGGTAAGGACGTTGCATTTCCTAACCTTTGTTGTGGCGCCAAACCACTGGCGTTCGTGTGGTCAGTTTTAGTGAAATTTTTATCAAAAAAAAATTCTCAACTGTCTTGAAAATGAAAGGGTGTGTCATACTTCAACAGAACGTCTCTTACTTTCTGTTTGGGCACTTCACTCTGCATGTAGTAGTCACAATACATTAGAAAATTATTGCTCTGAAACCATGCAAACACCAAAACGGTAAACTTTTTACACGTCAATTGTGTTGCTTCGAACCGGATCACAGTAGCTTTCAAACAAGTTTAATTAAATTCGACATCAAGAAAGCTGGCGCACGGCTGGATAATAGCACGACTTCAAATGGCCTTCGTAACAACAACAATCGACGTCTACCCCCCGGCCGATCTTGCAAACAAGGGAAAGCAATCGATGTACTGAGAGAAGTTGAAACGCTTCGGTGTTGCGAAACAAGTAGAGAGAAATACTAGATGAATACCTCATTTTCAAAGATGAAAGCTGACCGCGGTGTAACACCCACAGCGTGCCGAATTACAACGACGGCTACATTATGGCAGACATCCATTGAAAATATTGAAGAAATATAGCAAGTCCGTTTGGGCGCCACACAAAAGCTCCTTTCTCCTCGTAACGCGTTTAAAAGACCACTTTACAGTGAACTGCGCCTTCACCTGGATTGGCTGATGCAAGCAGCAGGGAGTTCGCTACGAAAATCCTTGTCGTGTTTGAACTACGCGAACCATGCTCTGCTGCTTCAACGTCACTCGAACGTGACATGCAGTAAACAACGAGGGCGCGACAAAGCACTACACTGTTCGCGACAGTCAGCAAATAAACTACAGGCGCAATCAGCGTTGGAAATATCACTTCAAACTTGCGACCCAATGCTCAACGCTGCCTGTCGGTTAGCTAGGCAAAGTAAAAGGTCGTGCGATCAATTGTGTTGTTCGTGGCTATGACCTCACCGAAAATACGATGGTTTATATCCACTAAAGTCAAGTGCGACACTTAAAAGGTACGTGACAAAAGGTTACGTTATCGCAACACATTTCTCCAAAACTTGCCTACGTACTGTGACAAAACCTAACACTACTTTGTCATCACAACACGCAATTTTTCAAAATGCCAACGAGCGCTCCTGCCCAGGGCAAGTAAGTCTATTTCATGCACCGCGGATTGACCCACTGCACAAAAAAGTTTCATTTGTGACTTTAGACTGGACACTTTTGTCAGGTGAGCTGAAGTAACCCCGCTGGTCTCAACCAGTTACCAATGATCAGGCCGTGAACTGCATTGGCATGTTCTTCAAGTCTCGGCACATGGACGTGGGGCAGCAACACATTTTGTCCAACTCATTTTGTGGTCGTGCCAAGACCAGCAGGGAATCACACAGTAACTGATTCCGCGGTTGCCTATTTGACGTAAACGCGGCTTTTGACCACCATTCAGTAAAAATACTGCGTAACAAAGCATGGTTTATGTGCTCGCTTTAGCGAACAATTTCTTCGCGCAACCTCCGTGAATGCTACGCCACGCTCCGAAATCGTCAAAGTACGACGAATACGAGAAATTGCGACTGACTGCTTGGTTGCCAAAACGTTCCCCGCTTGCACACACAAGACTGTTTTTCAGAACGCTTTGGAAAAATCGAATGATGTTCTAAAGGTGATGATTGACGTTACGCTACGGCCGATACGTTTTGCAGCAGATGTTGGTTCGCAGCCTGGAATTGGCACCACGCCAACTTCATGTTTTGCTGCAAATACTGAAGTCAAACATGGTTAACGTTTGCTATGAATGGTTTTGCAATAATGACATAGACTTTCCTGCGAAAAAATGTAGCAGTTATGTGCAAATGCACGTCGTGAGGGGCCAAAACAAGTCTCCTGTCGTCGTTGCCGTGCTGAAGGCAGACCACTTCCACACGTTCATGACGTTTTGCAGATCGGTTTGAGTCTTAAAATACGTGACGCGCTCACTGGACTTCTATCGCAATTACAAGATGTAACTTGTGGACGGTAGTTCAAATTGTTCTGTTTTCCGCAAAGTGAAGGTGTCACTTTCAGAATCAAGAATTGTTTCACAGAAGTTTTAAAAAAATTCAGAACGCCTTTGCATTAAAACCGGTCAAAATAGTCACATTAACGCCGTCCAAATCAATACGTATTCAGAGGAGAATGTCTATTTGGTCGCTAATCCGCCACATGAGTGCTTCTGACAATGTCCGGAAACTAGTAAGCTGCAGCTAGTCTCACGATGAGACATTAAATAACTGAAAGTTTGAAGAAAAAGCTTTTCTGTACCAGATAAACGAAAAACCGAGAACCTAAACAATACATAGCCCGACGGCAATGTTAGAAAAATTCAAATATTTTTCATACCAGGTATTGTCGGAAGCCTTGTTCATAGGAACTGAAATACTCTAACGCAACAGCTCTTTGCAAAGTAGCCAAGTACAACTTCAATACAACAGCCGCAGTTTACGAATCCGAACGCCTGAAGAAAAGCATCAGAATTGCAGAAACGGTGGTATCAAACCCAACGGAAAACGCAAACGCGAAAGGTTTTGCAGTGAGTTGACTGCGCTGGTGCACAAAGCCGAGCGGAGCTCGAGCAATTGGATTTTCGTATGTTACTGGGAACTCCCACGTGAGTGCATCAGGGGTTAATCAATTTTCTAACTTAGAAATCCTGCGCCGGAAAGTGGCGCCACAGGGCCATAAACTGGCACACAAATCTGGCGGCGGCACACAATCGTTCTTTTGCTTGGACGTCGCATCAAGTTAATGCCGTGTGCGTGTTGCAATAAGGTCGGCCCGTATGATTGCCGGCAATACACGAGTACGACGTGTTTAATGGCTTACACATTTATTCTTAACAAAAACAAAACAATTGAACAACTGCATTCCCAAACTTACAGCTGGAATAACGTTTTAGGTCCTATTAACTACTTGACAACAACAGCTACAGTGGAGCTGTAAAATATTCTGCTCTTTGCAAGCAGTTTATTAACAATGTTGACACTGTACGCAAGAAATCCAGCGCCGCGGCGTTACATGCGTTACGTTTTGCTAAATGATCGGATCTAGCGTAGTTACGAGACATGTCACAAGTCAAACAATCTTTCTCAGACTCTCCGCCTTGTTTAACATTTGTGAGGGTTGGTGGCAAGGCGGGAAGAGCCATTCAGCCAGGAATTGACACCGTACTATCTTCAGAATCATGAGCGAAAATCACCAAACAAGGTATCATTGTACTGACTCAATTGCCCTCTCCTATTTAAGCACTGGGCCAGTGGTGGGCACACTACGGACCGCGGGCCAAATCCGGCCCGCCAAGTCTTTTCAATACTTTAATAAATCTCGAGAAATAAGAAGAGAATGACGCTAAGCATCGCGGGTTTTTCCTTTGTTTATTTTGTATTTATTTATTTATTCTACATCTGAAATGATCACCTGGATTGTATTTCAAACACAAATATATTGAATCTTAAGTTGTTATCTCTACCTTTTCGTTATGTATAAACCAGTAGTGTTCTGTGATGACTTGCATAAGCTTCTTTCAAAACTCGTTTGGCCCTCGATTTGGTAAAATAGTTTGTGGCCCTTTATCTGAAACGTTTGCCCACCACTGTACAAGGCGTTAATGGCAATATCACGCTCGCAATCTTAGGTGATCAGAAGCCCTGTAAGAAAGACTAGGAAAGGGATTGCGGCGACGTAATTTTCTGATATCGAGGGCACGCGTATCGGATAGTTCCGGTCCTGTAACGATACGATTTTTCATCCAATATCAAACGTAACACAACTTGAGTGACTGCCATTACATTTAACATTTCCACAATCAGTCAACCGTACCGAACTTTCGTGCACTCATTTGCACCACGTTGTTTACTAGTCCAAGAGAAACGCTGCCGTCGAAAACCACTTGCAACTGCAAACCACACGAGAGAAGCACGTTGCGTTAACCATTTAAAATCAACAAATGGTTTTAAGTGAAACGCGGAACCAGTAACATTGTGGGTTTTAACAGTGCTACTGTTGCGATCGGAAATCCCGAGCGGCATATGCGCAAAGCTTCGCACTGTGGTAGCAAGCAACAATGGAGTTCGATCACTATTATTGCATGTTCGCGCCACACATATCTATGGCGTTGTTCTTCACGCACATCCCGTTCGTGGTGAATCACCCAATCAACGCAACACCACCGGAGAGGTTGCAACAACATCCCCTCCTTTTTACAATGAACCGCACCGATCGCACGTCCTTTGTGTGAAGGCTGAACTCCGCACGACCTTCACATCCTGGTCACAGCACCATTTTGTTGTGATCGGAAATCCCGAGCGGCATATGCGCAAAGCTT
>JGI24021J15306_10007101_pt1 | contig 13588 bp, 4 predicted proteins | sample Ectturendosymbi1_FD_15306 | JGI IMG/M metagenome (IMG submission 15306) | reverse complement strand
ACTGCATTAGCGCCATCAAGCGTATACTCTATACTACCGCCATGTATACATCCTGGTCTTCTTTCGTGTACTTGCGTTTTCTTCTCTTTACTGCGATGCATGTTAAAAACCTAGCGCTTTGCGTGTGGGAGTGAAGACGTTACACAATACAATACTGAAAAAAAAAAATTTGCGCAATTTACCCGATTTTCCACTTCTGAACTACATTCCTCTTTGCTGCCGTTCAATACGAACAAGAAGCACGTGGTCACAATGTGCCGCCAAAATAGTGTCAACCGTGGCACTAGTCATTTACATTTTGCATGGTGCGTTGGAAATAGGATGTTAAAGTTTTTAACGAATGTTGATATTGACATACATCAGTTAAACTACTCGTTTTTTCAATTTAAGTACGAAATTGTGAAAGCGACGACAAGCTTTATTTTCATGTCATTCAGGCCATAGAGCTACAGAGAAGGCAGCAGATCGGAGTGATTACGAATTTGTACTGATTGGAATATTGAAAGCCTTTAGGCGTATTAGACGGCTTTTTAAAAGTGTGGGGCGGAAGCCGTTCACTCCAAATTTTGTCATTGACCCGATTTCTGGCGCCGGTTGGACTAAAGTTTTTTCGTGCAAAGTGAATCCGCATCTGTTTGAAACTCAACTCGTAATGTTTACTGAACACTAAAGAGATGAGTCCGAGTCGGACTTCAGCGAAAAATAGTCAGCGCCGATTTCATTTTCCAAATTATCGCCTCTGTTACATCCGATTTTTCACGCTCATTTCTGCAACTGTCGCTGTCGTGTCTGTCCTGATTTTTTCTTCAGTCTTTAACGACACGTTTCTATGCTCTGAGCAATGCGTTGACAAATACTGTCCTTGTTCGCCCGCTTGGTTTTGACAAATTTTGCCGCGATAAGAGCATGGTCACCCCTCAGCCCCCCCTTTTCCTACGCCTGTGAGTTTAAGCACAAAAACACTATCACTGAGCAGAAAAAAAAGCTTACGACTTATAAAAAATTGGATTTCGAGTTAGTTTTCACTAAATTTCAACAACTTTTGTGCAAGGTAAATACGTTGCGATAAGTCATGAATGTTCTTAATGCTACTCGAAAACATTGGCTTACTTCTTGCTTAATTGCAGTGTATTAGGGTGCCAGTTAGACTAATCTTGTCGAACGAAACTTGGTCTGCGAGACTCGAAGAGGTGAAGGTGCTATTTTAATTGCCTGAACCAAATCCTTCCCAATCTTCATCTAATTGTACAAATCAGAGTTAACTTTAACATGAACAAACCGTACCCATCTTACATTTCTATATGCTTGATTGATGCTAGTAACGATAAAATTAGCAAAGGGAAGCAACGGTTCAACAGCTAGCAAACCTACTTTGGTCACGGCAAAGGCTTCAGAATTTCGAAGTAGTTTCATATCATCATTGAAAACGAAGCTCGGGCGATCAGCACACGCGGTGAAAAAGAGTAAAAGAAAACGAGAAAACAAAACAGCGGTAAATCTACATATAGCGGCGTAAAGTAAAAATGACTTACTTTTTGTTACAAATAAAGCCACGTAACATAAATATAACATAAACTCAGACCTTTTTCTCATTTATTGAATGATGTAAAGCTGTTTCCGTAAAACGTTTTCAGAAAGCGACTGGTAACGAAAGTAGTTCCCAGTCCAACACTTCGGTACTTTCCAGCTGTTTTACCGTCATAATCAAAATAAGCGTGCTGATCATGAACGTCGGAAGGGGGGCAGGGGGGTGAATTTTGAAAATTTCAGCAAAAAAGGTTGTTTTCTTAGTTTTGAGTGGGAAAAAACAAATTTTACCACTTTTGGCCCCCCTGGCAAAATTTTGGAAAAATCCCCTGGTGCCCCCCCCCCTGGAAAAAATCCTTCCGACACCCACGGTACTGATGAAACCGCTATTGCCATTTGTTTATGTCTACTTAATACTGCGAGTCTATTTCCGCGTTTCGAAGTTTTTCTGTTGTCACCAATGTAATGTTTGTAACATTTCTGGGCACTGGATAGAGACAAGGCATACAAAGCACGTCGTATTTTTAGTTTGCTTTTATTATTATCAGACCGTCGCGTTTTTATTTTATTTTAAATTTCAACTATTTGTAGCTCCAACTTGTCCAGTAAAGTTGGGCGTAAGAATGGACTTCAGGGTAAGTTTAGACTCACAAACCTTCCAATATAATAGGCTTTGTTTCAGCATGTCAAAGTGCCCCTCCCTCTTTAAAATATCCCGCTAGAGACCTGGGCCTTGCGTCGTTATGTTTGTGTTTGCTCGCTAAACTCGGATGCACCTTTCATGCCATACACATTGATCAATATTTATTGTGCTCGCCTGTTTGCACTTGCCTCCGAACTCATCGTAAGATAAGCCGGTCTGCCGGTGGACCCAGAATCAGCACACCCTGCAACTTGAACAGTTGCAGTTAAATATTTTAAAAAAGAACTTTTGACAACTAAAAACAAGTTGATGCCTGTAACGAAAAGTAACAGGCGACGCCATTGCGTGTTACTGCTTCCTCCACATAAAGCTCTATGCGGGTCAATCTTTGCAATGCCTGAGATTGACGTACACCAAAACGTTAATTTCATCTGCACTACTAGGTGAGATCACACTTGGAGAAGTTTGCTGAACTCACCATTTTGGTCCTATAACGCGAAAAAGAAAAGCAAAGTCCACTGAACGTTCTGTTCTTGGTGGCCTGGAATGACCTGGCGTTCCGCAAACACAGCGACATACGCCCAAAACAGTCGCATGGCCATACTGCCGTCCCACAACAAAGTTCAGAGATTAGGTTCAATTGCCGACGTGTAAGTAAACGTTCGTGAGAGTAACTAAGTGCGAACTGAACGGATCACGTGATCAGTTACGTGTCATTATAAGGCCGATGTTCCAAACCAGAACAAATGTTCATAAAAACAATGTTCAACAAAATCTGCAAACAAGTTTCGAGTGCGATTGTTGTCTTTGGTTTGTGCGATGCTATGCAAACCAAGCTTGTCCTGTCGCTGCGAGTATCGCCGAATTTCGTGACTCGCCTAGGCAACGCTTGCGATCCAACTCTAGTTCGTTTCTGGTTAGTTATTTAATGGAAACTCTTGGTCGGTGTATTTATTAGCGATTTTGTATTTATCAGTGATGCAGAAAACATCATATGTTGAATCTACAGCAATTTCAAAAAGTACATTTACATGCATTTTAACCGCAAATACGTGTCGCCTGAATGAAGACTACGTTTCAATTCCTCGCGTCTGCACTCGGAACTGTGAGTAAATACGTAATAGGCGCCTATTGTTGTCGCTTCTTTTGCGATCCTAATCCCATCAACATTGTGATACTAGTACTACTACAGCACATGTGAAATCAGGTTCGCAACCAGGGGGGCAACCAAGCAATTGCTCCCCCCCGAAGTTTTCAAAAACATGTTTAGCTGTTAGGCACAACAACAAGTTGCTATCATTTTGCCCTCCCCCCGAAAATATCAGCTGGTTGCGCCCCTGTGTGAAATGCCCCGTACAACCTTGTACAGCAGTGTTTTTCAACTGGGGTTCCGCGAAACCTCATGGTTGCGCCGAAACAGGCCGAAATTGCCTGGGGCGCAATTTGCAACCACAGTTCTGTGTGGTTGTACCAATACAGACACTCAGATCATTACATAGGATTCCATGAGCAATGCAAGGATTTGTGGAAGGTTCCGCTGCAGCAAAAAGGTTGAAAAACACTGTTGTACAGCATTATCTCAGGGCAGCGACACCAAAAGTACCATAATATACCATTCACTTAATTTGCATTTCTAAAGTTCAGTAAAACTAACATCCCCTCTCATTATTGCATTTCGCTTCACGCCAGAGAATTTCGTTTCGTAAACTCACTTGCAGGAATTGATTGAACTTACGATTGAAAAACTTAACTGAAGCGAGCTGTGGGAAACATCAAGATGGTGTCAATAACAAGTTGCGAATTTCAAATATGTTTTACGTAGCTCGAGAACTGTAATCAATCAAAAACGTGACAACATAAAAACTTAAATAACACAATCTCTTTCGGACGTTAGGAGTAAGCGCCCGAAATTCACGTTCTCCCAATATAATCATTTGCATTGAATACTATTGATTGATACGTTAAAATCGTGGAGACAGGGGTCTTGTGAACTTCTCATTAAATGCTTTTTCTCTTGTTTGTTCCAACGCACAACTTTTCGTTACTTTGAACATTTTCCCGCCTTTACATGAACACAAAACTTAGTATTGTTAACAAGACACGCGGCAACAACGACAAACTTTTGATATTCTCAAGCTCAGCCCCTTTCAGGTAGGACATGCCACCAGCTTACAAAGCTTCACACAACAGTAGTGAAGACGCTGCGAAGCCGCATTCTTGTCGATCGAGACTAAAAATGAGTTAAAACCCGTTTACACATGTTTCTTACCACGTCTTGAAAGAAAAGATTTATATAGACAGGGTTTCTGCAATCATGGTTTTATAAAGTAAATAGTGTTTATATGAACATAGTTTCGTAATTTTCTCTTTCCTTCTGAAAACTCCCTAAAACACCATGAAGTATTGCTATCTTTTGACATCACACGGTGTGCGTTAATCTAACGTGCTTGCTCCTGTAATTTTGCTTCTGCACGTGAAGCATTAACGCAAATGGTTCACTGCATCATGCACGTTAGCGCGCAAGACTCGCGGCGCCTGTCAAGTTGCAACACTGTGTGCGCATTCCCGGCTGGGTCACATCGAAGGCAAGACTGCACTGGCTGCCTTCACCCTCTGGAGTCTACACTGCGGTTAGTAAGCCATCACTGCATCGCAGAAATGGTGGGATAGAGCTTTTTCAGCATCCGACCCTACCTGTTTTTAAAAAATAATACCCGTATTCGATCCGAATACTGTGCTTGTTGAAATCATAATATCCGCGTCCGAAAACTATCAAAAAGTATCTTTAATAACGCATAGATAGACTCGCAGGCATGGCACAGGAAGCTGGGAAGATGTTTCTGAAGCTACTAAATACTGCAAATGATTGTGCAATGTGCAACTTTCTCCAAGGTCAAAAGTAGCCAAAATTTATTTCACAACCTGATTCCTCAAAACATGGAGTAATGCGTTTCGGATCGGATATCCTTATCCGTATCCAGTTCCCACTCAAAAGCAGTTTTTGGATATCCGTATCCGGTTTAAAACTGACTATCCTGCTGGATATCGGATCCAATCGGAAATCATTTTTGCCGCACCGCTAGCACTTTTGTTCGTTGCTGACCACCCACGGCCCCTGATCGGTGAAAAGCAATACGAAGAAAATCAATTGGACTAAGTCGCTCTGCTCAGCATGTCTCAATATAATCCAACGAGCTATGTCACTTAATCAGTCTCTGGTATGGAAAACCTTTGAAAATATTTGAAACTTAGTTGAAACTTTCGTTGAATCAAATTCTTTCGCGTAATTGTTTTGCAAATTGACTCATGTCTGATACAAAACGCGCGATTACTTTTCCTGCACCTGTAAGCGCGCACAAGAAACTCCTATTAAAACAAGACAGTACATTTTCTGTTTGCAGAAAAACTGCAAAACGTCCCTTAACATTCGGCAGAACACAACACAATATGTAGTCAAAATTATGACCTTGTATGCGCAGGAAATGTGCAAAACAGCGCAAAGTCAATGTCTGGAGTCGAAAGACCAACATGAAAAACAATGCGTCGTGGACAACATGTAAAACAATATGTCTGCAAAGTGCCAAGTCACAAGACGTGTTCAGCTGCAAAGTGCCAAGTCACAAAACGTGTTCAACTGTGCAAAGTGCCAAGTCACAAGACGTGTTCAACTGTGCAAAGACTTGGGCAGTGAAAATCTTTCTTTTCTGAAATCAGCGGCCGAGATCCGCCAGGACGATATTTAAATTTAGCAGAGCAAAGCGTTCTCACACTTATCACCCTCAAAAGAATGATTTCCAATTGCTCAAAACACCTTTTTCAACCGACGGCGCATTCCTAACCAATCGGAAAGCAATCTCGCACGCCACCATCCGTGTATGGCGGGTGCATATAATTGCATACGTTCATGGTGAAAATCACTGAGGTTGAAGTCACGCAACAGCCCAACTTCCTTGGCTTGTGATGTGCAAGAAGTGATCGACATCCAGTACCGACGAAAAAAGTTTCTACAACGCACCTTACAGTACATGCGGTCGCAGTCAAATCAACTTGAGAATGAAGAAAGATTTATGGCTTAATTCAATCTCTGCAAATATCCGCAGCCTATATATCCTTTCATTATCGAGATCCAATAAAAACAACCTTGAGTCCTATAGGCCTTACCCAAGCGTAAAAATGGTAAACGTTTTACGAATCCATCGGAATCCCAACGTCACTTCGCCCGAGAAAACCGTGATTATAGCTTTCTAAGTATTTTTCCGCAGCTTTCTTTCGCCACTGCTTTCATGGGTGGTGCCCCGCGCCGTGAGCATCTTCATGGTACCTTAAATTTCACCGACGGCTTCCCGCCAACACCGCCAGAACGAGAAGAATAGACCTTTACAAGAAAGCAATAGGGAACAGTATAAGACTAGCTGTACTTCAAACAAAGCCCAATCTCCATCGTTAAGTTAATTTTTATCAACTTTAAAATTCCAGGAGAGTCTCCAACGCATTCGGAAATTAATTCATCAAACGAAGTATGCCCAACGCAGAGAGTAGGTTTCATTCACATGAAGATGCTGCCGCTGTCTCCGGCATAGAAACGTAGAAATTTGACGTGGACTCCTCGCATAATCATGCAAAAAAATTCACTTAGATCAAACCAGTTTTTCCAGTTTTCATTGGCGAAGCATGAGCCAGTTCCTAATATTTGTCGATTGCAATTTTCAACCCATGCGATATGTAGAAAGACGTCGAAAGAAACATTTAGGCGAAGAGAACAAGGCTTGCGTATGATAATGACTTACAGTTTTAGATCGCGTGACGTGATATTAGTATTTTGTCTTGGTATCAAAACGTATCAGAAACTAAAAGAATATAGAACACTTTTAAAAAGCTTGAAGCAACTCCGCTTTTTATCTCGCAGCATTGTATCCGGGAAAACGAACTAGGCTCTTAAAAATCTTTAAAACAAAAATGCTTTTCTCTTTCAGTTACGCGTCTAGCGTGATTTGGCTCTTCATTCGAAGCCTCATCGCCAGCATGTGCCAGTAAACTAGCACTGTGGGTGGAGGGATTTTCGCTGTTAACTGCCATCGATCGTTTTAAGCCGCCCAAAGACAAAATAGAAACCAAACCCTTCCGGCAGAATTTCTTGCTGCAACACAACACCCCGCTCACATCAACTTGAAGGGAACAAAACGAATGCGGCCACCGCGAAAATGCGCTCACCGCACTTGAAGACAAACCACTGCGGATGTTTCAACGAAACGCGTATAGGGAGAACACATAGCCCGGTTGTTCCGATTCTCTTTTCAGCGAAATTGGTCCGATAACGGACAATCGATCTCGCAATAATTCGGGCGTATCCACTTTGTCAAAGACATGACGATTTCAATTCGCAGTCGGCAGTGAGGGCGCCACAAGGGCCGTAGACCATTACTCGATTGACGTAAGCAGCTGAACCACATATTGGGTCGTGTCCGATGAAGATCAAACACCATCGCCGTTGTGCTTAGAAGCAAAGCCGAAAAATAATCCTGCGACGATTTTTATTGCTGAGTCGCGAACCAAGACAGTTTGGACCTAACCTACCAGCAGGAAGGCAGCTTGTTGAAATGTAAACAAGACTTTTTGTACAAAACACCAGGGAGCTAAAGGTTTTTGTGCGTTTGAGGGAGCACTGTTTTTACGCCTTCAGGCATTCTGTTGGGACGTTTCTACGCTTGATGTGATCGTCCATCCAATCGTGTGCACACCGCAGTGTCGGCACTGCGTCACAGTCGCATATTGATGCAACACAATCACAGATTGAGAGCTGCAACATGGTGCAATATCTGTTTCTTCCAATCGGGACCTTGGCAGTTTGATCTAGTAATCGCAGTAATGTTTCTGTGGCACGAAGGTGAGCTTTCACCGCACGGGCAAGAGGTATGGCAGCCATATTTCTTGCTTTGGCCAACCTTCAACTACTGTAAATAGCAGCAAAATTCTCCGAATAGAAATCACTTTAGTACAGAGGCTGATTGCGCATTATATTAGCAGTTGTCTACCTTAAATTTCGTTTAAGTCTAATTCAAAGTAAACTTCATCGCTTAAACTCTTAAACCTCATCCAGCAATGAGAGTCAGTACACTTGTTGACCACGTTCATGCTGGCGTCAACTGAAAATCACAAATAAACATAGACGCCATCTTGGAAGAACTATTATTTTTTCACGCAAACCCTTCGGAAGCTTTGCATATGAATTTAGCAACTAAAACTACTTAATGATACCATCATTTGACCAAACCGGGGGCGTTCGTTACCAGGGGCTGAAATCTTATGTTGTATCAGGCCTGTCGCCAAGAAACGGACGGGGCATCCCCTCAATCACACTGCCAACCCTCCAAAAAAGCTCAAACTAATAATTTTAAACTAAACTCACCCTCCCAAGCACGTTCGTCTGGTACCCCCAGCGACATTCGTCTGGCGACAGGCCTGTGTTTTATCTGTGCATAAATGGCGCAACAGGGCGTCATGAGATCAAAGATAAGACGTGAGTTTACTTATTGTCACGTCAAAGCTTGTCGACTGTGCATTTTCGCACGAAGATACTGCGCGACCAAGAGGGCCAACAACCAATAGCAAGCACTTCAAACCATTTCCAAAACACGTAAGGCTTATTGACAGGCGGAAGGTGCTTTTGATTAGAAGTGGCCCATTTCTGTTGCACGCAGAGCGATGCAGCGCGCACGGTCTTTAGAAGAGAACCGCCATGGGAAGACGATGCACTGTGGACACTTACAAACCATTCGTGCTATTGTTCTGTGCTTATAACAAACAAATGTTGAAATTTTTACAATCATTTCATATTTAATCGGTACCTAGATTCGAATCCCTTTAGCAGATTTCTCTGCGCAGCTCAGCAAAAGCTCAGTTTACAATGGGCCGTGAAGAAGTTTTATAAAGGCGATGGAATTAATCCTTTCAATCCTCAAAAACGCATTAACGCGATTTTGAGTAGGTTTACGAGAGCAAAAGGAGGCTGGTTCACCATGAGCGGCAGTCATCGACAACCAAGCCGCTGAATCCGGCTTGCGACCTCTGCATCAGCCATTTGTGCAAAATCTTGTACTCGCACTGGTGACCTTTGACCTCTCTCAACTCGTTTGAATTCATAAAATCGAATCGTGTTGCTGAGTGTTCTGCAAACGGCCAGCCGGGTCTTTACAATTTTTTCTGCCTCAAGTAAAGAAGACTGTTGGCGTTCCAAATATTAATCAAATCATTGAAGGGTTGTTCCACCGGGGCTTCGCACTCGGTTTCAATAATTACGGTTTCGTAAATGGAACGTGGAAGCGGTACGGAAAGACGCAGCGATAATTAAGTTTTTGGCCGTTATCGATTTCAGAGCTTCGAAAACGTGACTATCAACAGGTAAATGTAGCGTCTGTTTCATAAAACGGCAAACAGAGTAAAGGCGAAGTAGCAGCCACATCTTTATAACAAGATAACGCTTCTTCTAAACGTTTCTCCTCAGCAAGGTTCTTTGGACTAGCTTGATTCAAGCGTGGAAATTATTCTAATACACTGAGCAGCCAGGTAATTTGAACATCACCGGCAAATCTTTGCTAATACCAAACTTCGCCCGAGGGTAATGTTGACGCTGGAGCAATCAGGCGCGTAGCCAGAAATTTTGATAGGGCGGGGGGCAAAAAAGAGCAAATGTTGTTTTTTTAAAGCATCGCTCTCAAAATGTGCTTTTTTTCTGGCACTTCTTTTTGTGAACGATTTAAGCTGGCAAATATAAAGTCTGCTTTCATTGAATTAATAAGATTTAAAAGTTTGATTTTAATAAATTTCCAAGTTCCTACTTTGAATGAAAGCCACCATTTTCTCGTAAAACCTACGAAAGCGTTTGTGAAAATCTTGATGCTATAAGTACAAGATCTGCAGTAGGGCCTATACTTTTTTCAGCCAATATTGCAGTTGAACAAGGAGTCATCGTGGCCATCATTATGATTGCGCTTTTTAAATTTACCCGCTTCTGATGTACACCAACACACGTTCAATCAAAGCCGAGCAGCGACTTTATTCTGACACCGACTCCTGAAGTATAGGTCTACAAAACTTGCGCGCATGTAGACTAAGACGTGGATTTTGTCTAATTCTTGAGCGACTGGTTGACGTATGCAACTGATAATGTAAACGCTGGAGTTCCTCAACGCGTTTGGAAAATGTTTGGATTTTATGTCATTTAAACGCTATGAAATGCGACTGCGATAGCATTTTTGTACGCTACTTGCACTAAGCCTGCTTCCCATAAACGACTAGGCATTTATCTATTTAGCTTTTCAGAGTTAATAAAATTCACAAATATTATAAACACAATTGTTTTAATTGAGGAAAGTTATACATGCCCCCTAAACAAACCTGTATATGTTTGGCCCACACAGTCTGCGCAAAGTTTGAAAACGGTTATGTAATTGCGAAAACGAAGCCACGATCGATTATTACCACGGCTCTGCAACAAGTTAAGAAATGGGCCTAGTAGTCGCCGCAGCTTAACACAACGTTTGGTAAAGCTGATCTAGCTTAGTGGTTCCCAAACTATGGATCAAAACCCATAGAAGAGTGGAGACGGGTCAAAAATGGGTCGCGCAGAGGCGATCCAAACCGGAGTTGTAGATTTTCAACGTTACCACTGCTTGTCTGTCTGTAGAGTAGACACTTGAGAAACGAGTAGATTGCTTACATTAAAAACAAACTTAGCAACGTCCACACAAGACACAATCACCATATTTTTCATACGTTGTTTGAGGCTTGGGTCACGAAGTGTTCACCAAACTCAGATTTGGGTCGTGCTAAGTTTGGAAACTAAGTGGTTGAAGTCTTTCTTAAAATCCATTAGTGTTTGAATAACAAAATCCAATCGACTAGGAAAAAAATCAATTCAGTTTCATTTTGATAACATCAGCGGGGTAGCTAGAGTGTGGGCTGCCCGGGGCGGGCCTTCAGTTTGGCGCCCCCGAAGCCCATAAAAGTACGTAGCCTACTGCACAGTGGCTGGCTCTTAAAGCTTTGTATATATATTAACTACTTTGTGCACCATTCTAATATTGCTAGGGCAACCAATCTTTGACCTAAAAACTTAAAATTTTGACTTTATAATTTAAAAATTTTGACTTTATGTTGACGTATAAAGTTTCTGCATTTGCAAATTAATTCAGCCTTAGGTGTTGAGGTTAACCCAGGAGCATATTCATGCACTCTATGGTTCGAAATTTTAAGAAATTAGGTTGTTTAACTTTGGAGATGATGTATTGATGAGTACATTAATAACTACAGTAGAGTCAAACCTGAGAACATCATAAAGTTGAAAATATGCATAATGGATTGAGCATTTTCCAAACCAAGTGCTGCAAGACCAGCTTTCTTGCCTTACCACGCCTCTCCTAGATAATATTAAATCGTCCAGTAGTGGGCGAAACAACAATGTTTCGTTAAAAATCCCAACAAACCCATTATTATTACAGAATTGCAACCAAACTTGCAGAAGTATGACGTCTGTTACTGTAGTTTCAATGAAATATCAATGAAGAGAAAAACTGTGCTGCAAGAAAAATTTGACCGAACGATGAATTTTGACCTAATGATAAATTTTGACTTTTTTGCCCTAATATCTTGGGATTCCCTCATGATATGAGCGTGAAATTTGGTTTGTGGACATTTCATAAGCTTTAAAAAAGGCAGAAAAAATTTGACTGTATTGACTTTTGGTTGCCTTAAATATTACAGTAATGTCACATGCACAAATATGGTATACTTCAGCACCAAAAAACTCAAACATTGTAAGTAATAGTTAAACAAAAATCAAAAGTGACATATAGGGAAAAGTAGTAAATAAAGTATAAAAATCAGGACCATCTCTATTTCTGAAATGAAAACTACATTTTTCTACACAGTAACTTTTCTCGCCTTTTTGTTGGCAAATCCTTCAATGGCAATGTCAAAATTTATTTCATCTGTATTGCTCTATAGACAGTATGGCAAGATTTCTCAACCGCGAGGTGCTCATGCTAGATCTTAAGTAATTCTTGATCAGTTTTAGTTTCGAAAAATTCCTCTCACAGACAGCAGCACTAAAGGCAATTGTGAGGAAAATCCGCAGCATTATTACTATACTTGAAACAGAATTCCCAAGGTTATACTTTTGAGTAAACTGCAAAAGTTTCTTTATTGTGAACTGCACATCGGCAACATGGCATAACTGTGATGCAACAATAACGTTCTTCTTAATTGCACAGCAATGAACAAGCGACACAACAACTGTCAGTATTTCTTTTTCGGCTGTTAACTGCACTCAACCTCCTGCACAACTAACTGGCATACTTGGAATCTGAATGCAGCACGACGGTGATCTAAAAATTTTCATAATGACGCATCAGTATGCTCAAGCAAGAAATCATTTCCCCTAAACAAAACGAGGAACCCTTAAAACTCACGTAAATGTTGTGCGGAACACTAGGGTTCCACGGGGCCCCTGATGAAGAATACTGAGCTAGATTATATCTCTCCACACACACGGAAATCCATTTTGAAGAGCACAAATCCAACTACTCATTTATTACAGTAGATCATTTATTACATTTATTACAGTAGAATCCAACTACTCATTTATTACAGTAGAGTCTAAAAACCATTTCTTAAACAGAAATGGTTTTTAGACTCAACAAACGCTTTTACTCGTAGGTAAAAAATTAAGAGCACTTACAAAAGCTCACAGCTCACCGCAGCCACATGTTTGCCCACAGTCATCCGCCATACTCCTTCCAAGTTCTATAACGTTACACAAGGACTACGATCAAACACCAACAACGACCCAACATTCGATCAATCAACCGTGTAGTGCAGGGCTGGAGAACCTGCGGCCCGCGTGAAAATTTGATGCGGCCCGCAACAGAATTTTCGTTACCCAAGTTACAGTACAACAGTGTGTCAAAGCGAAGATCCATGTTGAGCAGGTTCTTAGATAGTAAGTCAAGAGAAGTCACTCTTCCTCATAGTTAGATAAACGTAAAATTTTAGGATAAAATTAAATTTATTTTGCGGCCCGCCAGCGATAACGTACAATTCATGCGGCCCGTGATAACAAATAGGTTTCCCACCCCTGGTGTAGTGAATCAGCAAAATTTGACATCAAGTGAGTTGATAAGCGTGTTGAGAACCGTGTTGCATAGCGTCATGTAAAAAATCCTATTGATAAAACATGCCTGATACACGACTGTTTATTGTTTGGCTAAGATAATCGCTTAAAATGCACATGCCATAGTTTAAATTACTCAAAATCAAAAACGTCTTTCAATTGCAAGTAGTGTCCCGACATTAAAACCACTTTTATTTCAATACAGCCTGTACAGGTTTATAACCTACAGCATAGTCCATAGTGCCACCCCC
>JGI24021J15306_10007100_pt1 | contig 13589 bp, 8 predicted proteins | sample Ectturendosymbi1_FD_15306 | JGI IMG/M metagenome (IMG submission 15306) | reverse complement strand
CCACTAGTGGTACGCGTACCACTGGTTGGGAACCCCTGGTTTAAAGTTTACGAAGCCGTAAAAATTGATAAGTTTTGCGTTTGTGCTCCATGCGCTGCGTAAAGGGGCACCAACCGAAATCATTTCCTTTATTGTCAATGCAGGAAATAGGCTCAGAGCTTGGTTTACGAGAAACGTTGCCTCTACATGTTTGTGTTTGCTGGAAGCGTCAGAGCAAGCAACACGTCACCACACATGTGTTTTACACAAAGGAGACACAACAAAAATAACATTAAAAAAATAAACTCGACACAAGCAGACTAGTCTTTGCGCATCATGTACTCCCATTCGTCTACTTTGATAAAAGTAAATGACGGAAAAGGCACAATTTTTACGATTTTCATGGTGAACATATATCGCTAGGGTTTAACGGAATCAAATATCATCATCACTGCTCTCTAAATTGATGCATCCTTACCTTAGTTCTTTCTTTATTAAGAACCTCCTTTTGGTTCACGTTTTTCCTCTTGAATCAGAGACTTGTGGTGGAATTTCTGCATTTTGATCTGATTATATTAGTGGTTCCTGTTGTATGCGTGACATAACGCGATGCCCTTAAGGTGTTACGTGAATAGACCTACTTTCTATTTTACTTCACAAAAGATATAAGCCTATTCACAGCTATAGTTTTTAGTCACCGGGTTCTGTCAGTAAATTCCTAAATTTTTGTGTACTTTCCTTGTTGGTCTTGAAAACAGTTCTTACAACCATTTTGTTCCTGTAACATTTGCGTCAATTCTGGTTTTCCAAACATTTGATCCAATGATATTTGCTATGGAATGAGTTTTCCACAAGGAAGGTGGTGCGGGGTGAAAGCACGGGACCCACAAATGGCCCGCGATCATAAAATGTTTGGGAACCACTGGTTTAAAGGAAGCTTTTACAGCAGCCTTATTTTAAAAAAGGATAATGTATGTCGTAAATTTAATAAACTTGTGCTTTAACCTGGGATTATCTTGAGTTTATTGTCTTTGCCCGAAAAACCTGCACAATAAAAACAAGTAATGAAGTAACCCGAAAATAAATATCATTCAAATAAAAACAGCTTGGAAAATTCTTGCTTATTTTTCATTAAATGAAAACCCGTTTTTTTTGAATAAATAGTTCTTGTCAAACGTTTGCATATCATTCGTCAAAAAGGTTTATTTCAGGTGAGTTTACTGCAACATGACCTTGCTTCTAACGACAAAAAGCAAAAGTTGTGTACTTTTTCCGAAATGTATAAACACACTGAAGCACCAAATATTAATTGAAATGATGCCGAACAAAAATGCTTTTGCGTAATGCTTCATATTTCACTGAAATAAGCAATGACATTTAGAAGCAAGTAAAATCACTCAACTTCTTTTCAGGTAAGCTAAGAGCGACAACTTTAAGAAATACATTCGACGTTTCGTGTTAAACGGCCGAGCATTGACTGTAAAAACGAAATCTATTTTCGAATAGGGTAGCCGAGAGTGCAAGTCCTCATCAGCATCAGGTTCTGTTGTATCTTAGTAGGACATATGATGCCACAGTAAGATAAAATATATTGTTAAAAATAGTAAAAAGCCCCGGCTCAGATATCTTACCTATTTTGGGGCTCAAATAAAGGCCCTAGGCCAGGGTTGCACAACCTTTTCGCTATTGCCGATCGTACTACGTTTATTTTTGTGAAATACGGCCGCCAGTGAGTTCAAGATATTTTTAGTTTTTGCATAGCTTCTGTTCTTCTTCCACACATTCAGCTCAGCCTGCTTCCATACATCTGTTTGGCCGTCTTTTTGCTAATAATCCTCATCTAATAGTCAAAGTGTTTTATTGATGCAGAGCGGCCATGATTTATATTTTATATTACATGTGCACCACCACATAAAATTTTATCGAGGACCGCAGATTGTGCACGCCTGTTCTAAGCAACACGCATTCCATATTCGCTGATAGTTGAGCTACTTCTTGAAAAATCTGAACAGATTTCCGTTCGTCTTTTGAAGGTGTTCACGAACAAACATAACAGTCAGGAGCAGTGACACAACTGACGGTGGCAGGGATGCGCACGTCCCATCCTGGCAAGCTAAATGTAAACACCGGACTGCAACTCAGCTTATATTTTGGCATTTAGTATTCATTTGGTTTCATTAAGTTGTTGCTTTTTTGCGTTTGTCGGAGTTTTGAAGTGTTTTTCGGTGATTGAGTTTTTTTTAGAGCCATACAAATCCGAATTCACTATCATTTCTCACATTTTATCTGAGTGTTGGCCAGTGGGTCCCCTACGATGATCAGTGAGCCCCGTTCAGCTAAGCTTTCCCCCCTGGCTCAAACCTCAAGTTACGCCACAGGTCAGGAGAGAAATCAACAATGTCTTGCTCAGCTAAATGTATCAAGCCTTTCAACAGCCGAAAAATGTTTTAATGTTTCTTGACTCGCAAGCATCTTAAAACTATTTGTCAAGATCTTTTTTAAAATGGCCAATAAGTTTCAGATGCTTTTTTCAAAAGCTGTTAACGTTTATGATATAATATCTATTCTACTCATGACAAAACTTCGTTTTAGCAAACATCGGTAATTTTAGTCCGATACATTATGTTTTACAGACGGCCTGTGGCTAACCTTGGTTTTTGGCTTCGGTAACAGCACCTTTGTGTGCATAGCTTGTTACTGCAGTCCAGGGTTCGGGAGCGTAGGGACCAGTGGTGCCCGGCCCCCCATTTGAAATCGGTGTCCCCCATTTCACGTTTGTTCTCCCGGTTGCTGCATACATCCAATACTGTATTTTAAAAGTGTGGCCCCCTTTTGGTTTTTGGCCCCTCTTTCTGGTTTTTGGCCTCCCCTGCTGCTAAATCTTGGCGACGGGCCTACTCGCGAGACAGATGTGGCTCTTTTGATGACGGCATCTGGCTCCTTGATATTTTCTTGACACGATTGTTACGAATGAAACTTTTCCTGTAATTTTCCATCTACCAGACTACAAAGCCATCAGCAACACCATGCAGCACCAGAAGTCGCATTAACAGTAAGAAGCACGTTATTAAAGAGAAAATTCAGACATTTGCCATTGTTTAAAATTGTTGGTTTTGCTTAAAAACGCACACGTTCATTAGTAAGTTAGTTGCATTAAGTGTTGAAAAATATTATATGGCTCTCACGGAAATACAATTAAAAATATGTAGGTTTCATGGTTCCCTTAGGCATAGAGGTTCCCGACCCCTTCTGTAGTCTGTATGTACATTCTCTAAGTCTTGCACTTAGCGATCAGATTCGACTCTTTCATCCTTGTGGCGCCTTGACACCATAAAAAGATTATAATTTCGATGTCATGACGTTAGCAACAAGACAAGCAGTGCCTGCTAAACAGTATTTATACTGAAACTGTGAGACTTTATATCACGCAAAACAGTTGCTTGTCAGCAATGCAACCCAGTATCCCCCCGGATCATGCACGTCACATGCTTGGTGACATTGCGATATCCATAAATTGGCGAGTGGAGTGCAGCACGATTGATCACAATCCATTTAAGGCTTTTTGTCATTTTGGATTATGCGACATAAAACCAATGGGAGGAACCAAAACGTGTTAAATAATGTGTAGGCAAATACGAATCGAAACTTGTGTTCAAAACAGTTCAAACTCATCATAAAGAGCAGAATAATTGATATGCCAGTCAACAACACTTTTACGGGGCGGAAGACGTTGGCTCGTCTTTAAGCGCATGTTTGCCTTATTTTATATATTAAAAATTAACAGCAAAAAATTTAAATGGCTGTAGGAGTTTCCCGCGACAAGTTGCATGATATACTTCTCAGTGGTTTTAATTAAAACGTATCTTTCAAAGCTATATTATCGTAATAATTATTACTTCTCAACATTAGCCCATCAGAAAATCTACGTTGTTTTCGTGTGTAGGTCATGTACTTCTACCCTGTGGTTACTCATGGGTTGGTGAAGATAGCACGAAAAAGTTTTTTAAGGACGTGCGTGTATCTCTGAGAAAAAAACAAGTTTTGTCTTACCCGAACCCGAAAACAGAAAAAAGATAGATTTCATTGTTCAAATTACGCAACGCAAATGATTTGACACAAGCGCTAGATGGGGTAGTTACTCCACCTCAAAGCAAAAGTGACATTACTTTCGTACATTCATAACAAAATGAAAGAACATCAACATGCAGTCCATGTCGTTATCCCTCAGTTTGCAGTTGCACAGCATCAGCAGCGAAATGTGTTTCGCCACTAGGCCGTCAGCATTATCTTCAACAGTTTAGCTAAGACTACAAAAAATGAATGTTCAAGTTCGTAAAAACGTAGTGCGGAAACATGTTTTCTCGCGTGGAATGCACTTCTCTCTATTCATCATCGCGTTACAAACGTGTGTTATGTCCATTTTCAAGTTAGAATGTAAAAATTATAGTAACTTCAACGCGGTAGTATGCAACATTCAGTTTTGTTTCAACTGACTCCATAAATTTCCTTCAAGGAAAACTTAAAATCAATTTTGAAATGCCAGTAACTTTTTTGTACACTCCGCAAACGTTACATATCTGTAGTGATCATTTTCAACACTCTGAAGTGCAATGTGTAATTATTTTTTGTGGCAGTCTTTACATTTGGGCGTTTCTTAAATACCTGCTGACAAATTGCAACTTAGATGTTTTGCAAAAATGCGTTTTGCTTTTCTTCTGAGGAAGATAGCTTACTTGCAATCGTACTTTGGCGTGCATGATACGTCATTTCAACTCAGCTCACAACGACCCAAGCCTTGCTGTATGCTCAGATCATTGGCGCGACACTCGCCTAAGTGGAAAATATGACCAGGCACTACTTGTAGGCCTAATTATAAAATGAAATCAGAAAGCATGAAGTTGTGTCCTACGATTACCCTTGGTTTACGTACTTCAAAACGAACAAAAAAGACGACGCAGAGAGAAGAGTATTTGGCAAATCTACATGATGGCAGATTAACTGTATTTTAGCAGAAAGCAGAGAGACCATAGGATGCGGTAAACATACTTGTATCTATTGAAATTATCCTGGCAAGTTCTTGGTGGTAACTATGAGGTGTGCCGTAAATTTTGAAGTAGTAATTAAATTGTCAGAACAAATTTGATTTAGAGGTATTTTTTGTTTTACTGCCCTTGACTCAAACGAAGTCTGGATAAATGTTCATTTCCATATATTTCCTAAACTGCTTCAATAAAAAAGTGTTTGCAACGGCACTTTCATTTCTTGCGCAGCACGACCAGTCAAGACGGTCCGGTTATGGAAACTCCAGCTTAGAATTACCTCCATCGACGTATGCAGAGTGACCGCAGAGGTGGCGTGAAGGAAGTAACACCCGTCTGCCCGTGATATGAACGTGGGAAATCCTTTGTCGACAAACCGCAAATATGGCCAACAACGCACGATCAGCCGACTTGTCAGACACTCCCATGCGCGAAAAGACTTCGGTTTGAATTTGAACTATTCTAATCGAAATACATTTAAGTACTGTATTACATCATATCTTAAACGTGCTTCAGTTCAAGATATCGTTCAAAGTATCCCACATCACAGAACTTACCGACCAGTAGCATGCTCCTTATAAATGAAAGTATATGAATAGTTTCAGCAAATATTCAAAGACTGTAAACTGATGCTCTTCCGCAACAACATGGCACATACGTATATACCAAACTGTTGCAACAGTATATGGTTGGTTTTTCTTTGCTGTCAGTTGAAGATCAGCTTAAACCACCGATAGTAATTGTTTCAGGACACTTGGACCTTTGGTGCTGTATTGTCTGAGTATGGATTTCTTCATTCTTGTTAAAACTTTTGACCGGTCACAAATCATTCTTCCACGAAAAAAGTATTTTAATACAAAATAAAATGCTTGTTCGACGCATTGCATATAGTCCTACACATGATGGTAATACATCTGCTCCAAACACTTGGAGGCGTTCACGTCTAACTCAGAGCACACACATCACGCTGAGAAACGCATATTTACAGTCTTTTCACTGACGATCCGCCAGTGGGTTTACTGCGTTAATGACGTAAGCAATGAAAACGTAGGAGATTATAGGTCATACCAAGCGTACCAAGCAGCGGGATGATTTTCTCAACAGTTTCAACGTTCGTACGCTGCTGAAATCATGAAATGTAATCTATCTGGATGATAATCAGCATGTTGCAACAGTCACGAAGGCCTCACCTTGCTGAACAGCCCAACCTTCTTGTTTCACCATTCTCGAATTGGGGCTAATACGATGTTCTCATTCACGAATTGTTACGTAAAGTTTGATTCACCTCCCACTGCACGTGAAAATCACAGTCAGCGTTCCGTTGGAAGAGATTTGACGTCGAAAATACTCATACAAGGTGGTTATGAAGCTTTAAAGCTTCCTTCAAACAGAAGACACGTTCTTGATCCAAGTGAAAGCTTTACTTAGCACACAAATAATTCTGTAGCAAACACCTGTTCATTCACGTTCGAGAAAGTTCTGTAGAAGAGAAAGTTGAAGTAAAACTTGAAAAGATGTTTTGAGATTCTTTTGAAGGTTTTTCTTTTTCGAAAAGGAATTCCAAATGAACCTTTTCTTGTTACCAATGTAGAAATGTGTTCCTCAAGAAATGAGTAGGTTCCCCAAAACATAATGATTCACAGTAAAAAATTAAAATGGCATTACAAGACAATATTCCTTTAACTGCCCATGTAAACGGTGGGGTAATAGTTAAAAATATGGTTGCACACGAAAATTCGAAGATAATTAAACGAAGGTTAAGCGAAAATTTGTTTATGTCAAGATGAATGCTGAGTTTTACCCCAAGTTTTCTCTAGCATTGGCCTTTACCAAAAACATTCGAGCAAAATTGTGACGTCAGTTGCTTGATTTCAGCAGTTCCTTCCTCGTTTCATTTCAACGAAAAACTTTAAATTATTTCCAACAAATTTAGAAGCAGAACAAGCATGGCAGCTCTACCTTGATTATCAGCGAGATGGAAGGAGCAAGAAAAGATGTAGATTCCACGAGATACCTTTTCATGTCCATATTACCTTTTCATGGTGAATTGCAAACACATGCTGTGGAAGATGTTTTGTGTTGAAGCTTGGCATTTGGTTTGATATATTATTTTCTTTCGGTCGATAAGTGTTCAGTGAACAACAGCTTTCGACAATGTGACGCGTCTCTCAAAATTTGATGTAACACCAACTTTTACCAACGACACCGCGGTAATCTTTTTGAATGCCTGACGTCTTGACTTCCTAAATTCACGGATCCACCAGAATCAGTAGCCTCGGCGCATGTCTTATCAGCTTTCCTCTTTCATTATTGATTTTCTATCTTCCAAGGCACAGAGAGAAAATGACCAGCCAAACTGTCACTGGCGCAGTGACAGAATAATCTCTCCATTGTTGAGCGCAGTGTGACGCATCATGCACGCGACGGCTTCCAATATTAGATCCTTTGATTGAGAATCTCGAAACTAGGTCTCTCGGTCTGTTACGTAACAGTCAAGATTATGATTCTCGGATAGAAATCTCTTTAGCTGCGGGGGTAATGCAAACACAAAACTAACCCATCGATATGAGCGTTGCATGACTTTCGCAGTACTGGCAGGTGATCAGTATTCTACCTGTTCATCCTCTTGTGCCTAAACCTGTGTGTAGGAAAAGAAATGCTTCAACCGTTTTCAGATTGTTCACCCAATGAACCATGCTTTCCAAGAATTGCTGAACCTCTACAACGCTGCGCATTGCGCTGCTATGCATCATGCAACCAGTTCAGACGGGTGTGCGCCTCTTGCTACTGCTTGCATCTTACTTTTAGAGCTGTGGAACGAAGTGTTTTGAATTTACAGTATACAAAACGGGCACGTTTCAAATATTTCAATAGCTTACTTCCATTTATGAAATAAATGAAAATCAAAATATCTTTTATTGCAAGCTTTGCCATTAGTTTTGGTTGATAGGCTAGTCAACGCCCACACTTTTGTCCATTCAGATGACATTTGAATGTATCTATCCTTGTTTCCCGGGTGGTTTACCTACTATAGTATATGAATACGGTTGCAGGGGTGAGGATTATCAATTTATATACTTTTGGCAAAGGTCGTTCATCAAGTGTCGTAAACGATTTTCGTGATAGAGTTTTGCGGTACAACACATTTACTTTCACTTTGAAAAACGATGCTGTCATTCTAACGGACATGCCAGGTTTTCCTCATGCCAGTACTTNAATAAGCTTTTCCGAAACACAACATTTGAATCTAGAGATTCTAGAGCTCATCACTGAAACGTTTTTGAAACCTAAATTAAACGATCTGTTGAATGTCGGAGCAACGGAAGTTGTGTTTATACACTGTTCCTTTTTATTGCAGTTTAATTTTTCTAAACTCGAAAAATTTCGAAAATCTCTTTTTGTTGAAATATTTTTTCCTGTTGAAATTTCACAGTTTCTCTTATTGTGATATTCTTTACCATCACCTGCACTTTTTCAGACGATACGTGTTCAATAATTTTAATCAACTCTGTCGGAATGAGTGAAATGAAAGAGTCGCATGTGATTAAATATTGATTTATCTTTGATTACCCTCCACTGACACTGCCAATCAATACGTACCTGTTGTGAGTTGTACGCAAGTCAAGTACCGTAAAGAAATTAAACGAGTTATTTTAACTAATGGTAAGCTTGCTGTGTAACGTTTTTCAATTTTTTGTTATCTGAGTGATCTTATAAAATCTCTTGTGGACGAAAATTCAAATATCAGTTTACAAAGTTAAGAAGGTTCTAAACAACAGCAAATTGTTTTCTGAACGATCTTCTGGTTTTGCTTTATTTTGCTTGTTGTACAGGTGCATCATTGCTCTACGTAGAGGAGAAGCACTGCTCTATTCTCAGTGTACATCAGTATTTGAACGAGGAGCATGTCTACAAAAGTGAACAGCAACGTGCACTCTAAGCAGATTACGATTTAAGTTAAACCAATTATTTTAGGGGATTTTGACGCCACTAACTGCTTGAATCTTCGTGTAATCCTTTGTGACATCAATAATAAGGCATTTTTGTTCAAATCAATCGTTGTGAACTTAGGAAAAACAAGGGAGAGTTTTCAACCATGCAGTGCAATACTAGCGCAGTAGTTGAATGGTGGGACAATCATAGATTTAGTAAGTATGTTTTTATATTTTATATGTGTGTAGCTAAGGGTAAAAGAAGTCTTTTCGTACAAGATTATACGTCATTACTTTTAAACTGCGATGCAAACAAGTGCAGCACTGATTCATCACAAGGCTTTGGGCGGCCTTTTTGATGAAAATATTTTGAAGTAACGTGAGTGGGGAAAGCAAAAACCGAATATGCAGTTTTCTTTCATCTTTTGCAGGGTTTTCGAACGACCGGTGTTTGTTGATGGACAAGAGAAAGAAGACACCACGAATGATTAACATTTGTCCACAGATGCTGAAGCACCTGCTTCATCCAGCTGTCATCTGTATATCATATTTCCTAGCTTGGAATTTTTTCCCAGACATTCCAAACAGACCGCATGTTTTTTCCACCCAGTCACCACAAGGCTCCGATCAAAAGCGACGGGTTGAACCTGACGAAGCGTAACGGGCGCCGGCGAGATTTGTTCGCACACGTCGTCACATCTTTCGCTCCACCAAAGCCTCCCACCGGATGGGAGTTTTGACAAACGTCGAAAAAATTGCCCCAGCTCTGTGCAAACTTACCATAATGTAGGTCATTTGAGCTCGTTCGCCGTTGCACTCATACAACCCACACCGGAATGCGAAATAAGCCAACCTTTGCTAGAAACGAAAAATCTGAATTGAACGGTTCCACAATATTGCATTGATGCTAATTGCCTGTCAAAACATTTCATCACCTGAATTAGCGTTAACCTTAGGTGCCTGAGAGCAAATCGTTTTTCACTCAATACAACAGCGTCGTACTTGGAACAAAGTTAAGATTTGATGCAAAGCCGTATCTGCAACAACCAAAATGTATTTTTATATTTCTCTACACTGCAGAAACACAAGACAGTGTTCTTTGAACATACGCATTATAAACATGCAACAGGTGGTGTAGTTCAAGTAATCACGGTTCGTTTTCAGCCGGCAGGTCATGGTCCACTGATAGACCATGACGCTTTTTCCAGTGGGCCACAGAGCTTGGCATAAATCAGAATAAAAGCATTATGAGCTTGTATCATGTCATTATGATCAAGTAAGATATAAAAAAGCGGTTTTCTGGGACAAAGAGCAAAAATGTTCGACTTGAATGTTACGTTTGTGACATAACTTCTACTTAACAATCCTAGCTGAAGTTATATTTACAAGAATCCCTATGGTATAGCATTGCAATTGTTATAACACAGCAGCTGATGCTAAGCTAATGTTACAGAAGTGTTAAATCTAGGAAATTGTAAGGTTTGGGCCACCACCAATATCTAAGGGCCACCAATATCTAACCCCTGGTCCAGGCGAAATGATAACAACTCTGACTTGATCATGCCATGGCGTGGAGCCATCAACACTATGGGTTGGTGAGAATCATGAACTGTTCCGGAATCTATTGAGGTTGTTGTTCCCAACACCGTATCCCGTGAACCTCCATAAACCAAGTGCAGGTAGATGGCGAAAACCCATTGTTCAAGCAACGTGAAAAACGTCTTTACTATCCAGCTACATTTCCTCTCTGCTGCATTGTTCACACATTCGAAAGGATTGTCAGCTATAGTTCTTGTGCACCTTCAAAAGGTTCTGGCAAAGTAGATGACAAGCCTGACGATTATCTTTATATATCTCAATCATTAGGGAGAAGCTTGTAGGACAAAATAAGTCAAAGACTCTTTTAAGCAGGCTTTCGATAGCGTTGCGCTGGTTATCTTCATCTAATGTGAATGTGTTTGTCACTCTTACGTTGTTGCAGGTGTTTCGAGTTAATACGAAGTTTAGCTGGACGGGCAATTTAACAACTTCATGTTGCCCGGTGTTCAACAAGTTTGAAACTTAAGCTCTGCAAAAGCACTCTCGGTGAGGTTTCCAAAAATTGCCTCCTACTGGAATGTAAATTTTTACGACAGGTTTTCTGAAACGAATGCCGTGTTAAGAAGGAAATGCGTAAACGGAACTAGTTTTAGCCAGTGGACAGCAAATGTTTGCTGTTTTTTATTAAAGTTAAAGGCGGATCCATGCGCCATGCTGGCGGCTGGTATATGTTATCGGCCTGGACATGACTGTACGCGTTTAAGTCATGAATCCAGACACTTCATGAGGAAGTTGTTGGACTCCAGACCAGACAAGCGGAATAAATTGACAGCATTGGTTACCACCTGCTGTGGTTAATATTGGAGCTGTATCGAAAAGCTATACCTATCTTCACTGTTTATGATAGCAAATAGTTTTCCTGTTTGTACAACCCTCCAACGGCAAGCTTGCATATAATACGATATTCCAACGAAGGACAAAAAAGTGAAAACCACATAAATTTTGACCTCAATTGCATTGTAATATTTTGCAAAATAATCTAACTATGCTGATCAAGTTTTTCAAACGAAATACAATAGCTCATTCCTGCCAATGGCAGGTGGAATTTCCAGAGCGAAAATATATTTGTACAGGATATTGCACTATGCTATTGCCTTTGAGTATGTTTGCACAAAGCACCTTGTTCGAACATTGAGTAATTTTCCAGTATGAGTATCGGTCCCTTTTCAAAATGCGAAAAGTGCGTATTGCAAAACACCAAACATCAGGAAATCCCGAATTCCTAATCCTATTTACATGTGGATTAACACGAATCTTTTTCATGTTGCTTCAAAGCAAACTCGCGGAAGCGCGGAGAGAAAAGACAATGGGTGTCGACCTGTGCCACTTTTCGCACGTTGGCGTTGATGAAGACAACACAGCAGGCACCTAAATCGTGGCTGGTTGAGCCCAAACACAAGAACATTACCATTCTTGTTATTTCCGCAATCAGTGTTTCAGGTAAAGCTTCAGTTGATAGATTTTCATTTAAAACCGTTTAAACTTTAGTCATGTTGGCTGCTGGTATGATTGAGTGAAATTTTAGATCGGTTATTCGGTTATTTCGGTTATTTAAAGACAAAATTTTATGAAACCAAATTACTACAAACTGCTCTAATATGTCTTGCATAGTGCAGGCAATCAAAATAAACGTTAAGTCCCTGAAAGATTCCTTTCAATTTACGTGGCAGTTCTATAGTTTGAAGCAAGCAATGCATTTCAGGAGGAGAGAAAAAATATGCGAATGTACAATATTTGAGCTTGTGAAAAAAGTACCAAATACACCTGAAATCAGGATGAACGCAAATTTGGGTACTTTGAGTAAAAATAGATGCTAATTATGTGCTGCCCTATTTGGAGTTGAATATGTACGCATTTTTCTGTTCTTACTGTACTTTGTATCAAATTTCTAATTTGTTCATAAGTTTCTGCAGCTTAGCAACGATGAAGCATTTTTCACTTGGACTAACCAATTTAGCTTAGAGTGGAAGCTGAAATCTGTATGCAAAATGATACTCATTAAACCTATGCTTATGGATTTCGACTAATTATTCATTTGTTTAACAGATGGTGACTTGAGTTATTGGCCTATTTCACATACAAGGAACGGCACGGTTTATGTTCTTGTGAACTAACCCAATGTGTGCCGCAGACACATAAACATTATGANTAGATTTTGAAGCCAGGCTGTCCGGTAAACGACTAGATCATGTCAGCGCTAATAGTTGGTGGGTTTTAAACAAAANACAAAAATCACCGAAAAGGTAACGCCATTCAAGTATACCGTGTATACACCGATTTTGGCAATTTTTGTTGTCACTAGTTTTATTAAACCTTATTTTCGAAAAACAGGCTGAATGCGGTAACAAGCGAAATGAAAATGCGGTTTTAAATTTTCAATTTCTGCCAAAGCAGTTTCAAAAGGCTGTGCTAGGTTTCAGTTGCCAACTCCATAATGTTGGTGAAGTTGTTAAGACTAGTGTCCATTGGACTTTATCTCGCTTTTTACGATTAGTGGCCTCTGTTTTCTCTTAGCTTGAACGTACTAAAATTTCTCAAGCCTACCTTTGACTATAACGTGTTCATCTTTATATCTACTTCTTAAGTTCTTGTGACCTAAACGCAACCAACTAGACAAAATAAACATTATGCACCTCGTTTTACAGCATACTTACAATGAAATATCAAGCAAAACAAGTCGTTAATTAGTTCACCAATTTTCAAAGTATTTTAGACTTCGTCGGCCAGGGATGGTCTAGCTCTCATTCCTATTATACAGTAAAAATTCTGGTCCAGGCTAGCCTTGTAATTGGAGACCTTTTGTGCTTCTCACGTTGCCCTTTGTATGAACATGGAAACCACCTCAGTAAACCACAAACATCAAGTCGAATCCAACACCGAATAGTGCTTTTTGAAGTTCTTCGCTTTTCCCAACCACTGCGGCACAGGACCTCAAGGGAGGACAGGAAAGGTTTATCAAGATTTTTATTTTTCCTTTCTGTCTATTTCGCAAACATCGCAGAGGTTTTCGGATAAAGTTTAAATTATTTTCCTTTTTTGT
>JGI24021J15306_10007099_pt1 | contig 13590 bp, 8 predicted proteins | sample Ectturendosymbi1_FD_15306 | JGI IMG/M metagenome (IMG submission 15306) | reverse complement strand
TCACTTTGCAAAAAACTGTATGATTTTATCTACTTTAGTTACTTCGCAATTACATTTTGAAATGTGTGCAGGACTTTATGGACACCCTGTATATTAGTTAAATAAATGTGCCCAGCAGAGGTGTTTTGTGAGAATTTCAAACAAGAAATGCTTTTATCATCAATCTTTGTGGTCGGACGATCAGCTTTTTGCTGTTGAGAGAAGTAAAAAGAGTAGAGAGATGTAAAGACGGTTCGGACTTTCGTGTGTGGGAGTTGCTTTTGTTAAAAGTCATATCAAAAGTAGCCTGCATGAAAAAGCACTGAGTGTACAGACCAAGCCATCACCAGCTTCTATGCTGGCACATTAGCTAAGCCCAGACAAAGTGTTAACATGTCAAGGTCAGAGGTCCACTCATTAAGACATATTAGCCTTGTTGGTGACGCTGGCCTCCAACTAGAAATGATGTGGAAAAGCCACTCTTCATTTAATTTATGAGGAAATCTTATAATATTCTCATGTGCATTGGGTGATGAAATGGATCACTTTTTGTGTTGTTAAACCCATTAATTTAAGGTCTAGCTTGTTGCAGTTTTAGTGTTTTTCACCGGTGCAGTGCGAAAGCAAAATATTAAACGATTGATAGTTTGCGGCTGGTGAGCTTGATTCGAGTCGTGATTGAAACACTTGACAAGTCGTTAAATTTTTTATTTTATTTCTGTGTGAACCCTGTGTATTGTTTCAGGCGAGCGAGTAAAACACGAACCAGCAGCATTCAAGAAGCTGAAGGAAACTCGTGACACGCAACATGCTAAGAAAGTGGGAAAGAACTTGAGTCAGGTACTGGCCGTGTCGACAGTTATGTGTGTAGGATTGTGTGTTGATGCAGCTGATCTGATGTTTTCTCTGTGCTGTCTTCATAGATCAAGTATGTGGAAGACGCTAAGAAGGGTCTTTCCCATATTCACCCACCTGTTGTAGACCCCTGGACACTGAAAGCCATGGAAACGAGTGACAACATCAGTGACGTAGGTTTAATGTGACGTATTGCACTGCTTGTGAAGCACTGAGGAAGAATCACTTTTCCCGCTCTTGAAATAAGTGCTGTTGAGTTGTTAATCGTCGAATGTTCAGAAGTGGAAAGCATTGCATTGTGTTTTAGATAAAATACAAAGAAAAAGACAAAGGCTTCCTCCACAGCTACAAACTAAAGGAATCAGATAACTTTATGAAGCATGTCAAGACCGTAAGTTGATTTAATAAAGTGCTTTTCCTGTAGTCCTATAGACATTTGGCAATATTGTTTGCTTTATCACAGTATTGCTAATTTTGAATATGTTTTTGAGGACAACATCCAAGTGCAAGACCCTATAAAATTGTTTGAAGCTGTAAAACATGCTTTCACCCTTGATATGGGATCCGCACAAAACACGATATCTGCAGGTTTTTTCATTAACGTGGAAATTAAAATTGCTGTTTTCTTGAAAAATAAAAATTTTGCGCGAGGCAGTCGAACATAACGTTCATTTATAGCCGCAGTTGTGTTGCTATCCTGTGTAACGGTTAAATAGAATTCGCGGCACTTGCCTCGAGCACTGCGCTTAAAACTAAACTCACTGCTGCCATCTTTGTTTCGCATGCTGCACCCGCATCCTTCTATGACGTGATTATAGATAAAGAGCAGTGGTCCTCAACCTTGTTGGAGGCACTGAACCGCGCAGATGGCGTGGATTCACCGAACACCTGTTAAGAACAAAATTAAGATCTTCGAAACATATTTTTGTTAACGCACAAAATGATCCATGCATCGGGTCTATGACGAACCCGGAAACTGACCCACTGAACCCTTGGTCTTCGATCAAACCTATAGGTTAAGAACCACCGATATAGAGCATAGTGATTGCGATTAAAAGGATATTAGGTGATCGCAGAGTAAACTGTCACCTGCTTGCCTTTCAATTATTTAAAGCAGTAATTCAAACTAATTGGCAGTAATTCAAAGCAGCGGACATACTGATACCACTGCTGTTTGTGTGTGTTCCTGGACGTGCAGTGGTGCTTGGTTCTAAGTTGAACCGGATGCAACTCAAGCAAACCATTACTATTAAAAATCGAATTTCCGCTTTGAGATTATGAGTGCGATGCTTCCACACATTGTGTGTTTGCCTCAGTGCGGTTTATAGGGAATTGATTTGTTTAAACGTTTCTTTAAAACAGATGTTTTTAAACTTTTTTTCCATTGGCGTTAGTCATTGATACTCGCGCCCCACCAACCTCAAAATCAAACACAGAAAAACGGAAACAATTCGTTTGCCATTATTCTGCTTATGGGAAGGACGCAACTGTTTGTTGGAAACTAGTGGTCTGATTCGAGGCTTTGTTGAGGACAAGGCACGTCGCAAATCGGTTTCACATTTTAGTTTGTTCCGAGATTTTATCTTGTCCGCTTTGTTTTGATTATGGCGTTTATAGTGAAATGATAAATAATTTACGAATTATAAAAACAATGCATTTTCAATATGTCGCTGCCATACCCGCTCCCCCCTTGCGAATCTTCACGCCCCCCAGTTTAAGAACCCAGGATTTAAAACGAGTCATTTACATGCAGGTGGGTGATAACATCAGTGACATCAAATACAAAACAGATTATCTTGAAAACGTCGGCTTGTGCTGGTGTCTTCCTAATGAGAGACGCTTCGAACATGCCAGGAAGGTGGCAGACCTGTTCAGCAATGTAAGTAGAAAAGCTTTTTTCAATTCCAAACGTTCGTTTCGGGTCGACTTGCTGAGTTTGTTTAAACATGAATTGAGCTGCACAAGAATATCAGCAGTCATCACCGTGACGTCAATAATTTTTAGATGTCGTTGTCATGGATTTTTGGAAGTTGCGATGGTTTACAGGCCACTATGTGGACGAACTTTTTCCAAAATTAGGTGATGTTTGATTCCGTTAATGCTACGCCCCTTGGTTAACTACAATTTGTGGTTAAATTTGTTTGTTACAAAGCACTTTTTATGTGTAATTAGAACAAATACAAAGAAGAAGCAAAGAAAATGAAAGGAAAGTACCACATCACCACTGACACTCCCGAGTTCGAAAGATTGAGGAAGGTCCAGGCCGACATCAGCGATGTACGTTGTCTGCGCTCGTGACGTGACTTAATGGCACACCCCAGCTCGTGTAATGCTAATCCTTTGTACCTGAAAATAAACAAAATAGTTCTGCTTCTCTTTTGTTTAAAAGCAGTGTTAAAAATGTGTGTGTTGAGCTGCATTGTAAGTCGATGGCTTTCATGTACATGCGTCTGTTAACACTGTTCAATCGAATTCTCAATGCTGCAATCAAAGGTTAAATACAAGGAAGGAGCTCCGGACCATTCAAAGGAATTCACGATCCTAGAATGCACGCCCGAGATCTTGCACGCAACTTCTGTATCAAGTTTGATAAGCCAGGTATAAATCCAGTGTTTATCATATAAAGCCTAAGCTATAAGTTGGTGAACAAATATGAGGAAGTGGAGGACTCTTCATCAACGATGTTTAAAAATGCAAAACTGAAATGATGTCAAACTACTTCGTACGACCGCGAAATTTTTCTTTCTTTTCTACGAGTTAATTTCATCAACTGTGACGTCTTGCACTAACAGTCAATAGTTGTTAAGAGTCGAGTTTTGTTAACTCGTGACACATGGTTTGTCAGAATTTTCGCATGTTTTTCATTGAGTGCACCTGTCGATTGCACTGAAAGAATTACCAAATATATTTATTCTTGTTTAGAAGTTTCCATTCTTATGTACACTGCGAAGTGTCCGTGTGGTTTTTTTTTTGATCAAATGTACTAATTAGAAAAACTGAACTTACAACATTCGCAAGAACTAGTGTCTTCTTGATGCTTGAAAAGCAAAGAAAAACATACTTTAAACGAACCCGACCCATGCTTGAATAAATTTTCTTGGGTTTTGTTGAAATGGAATAAAACTTAAGAATATTTTCATAACAACAAGTCCTAGCTGCAATTCACGTGAAACGTTTATAAAAACGATTGCGTTTGAAGATATATATTCAGTAATAAATTCACTGCTGTGTCTGTCCAAGTTATTTTATCAAATCTACTGTTTGAATATACTGCTGAAAACAAGTTTGTTCAGATTCTTTGCAGGCTTTACACGTTTTTTGCAGAACAAATACAAGCAAGCATTTGAAAAAAGCAAAGGCAGATACACGACGATAAAGAACGATCCGGTGATCGGCCATTCAACAAATGTAAACAAATTAATTAGTCAGGTATGAATACCCTCTGACCCAGCTTTAATTCAGTGCATTGATTGAAAAGCTGCTCTGCTATCGCCGCTTAAATAAATGCTTTTTCCCCCATTTTATCGAAATAATTAGTATGATAGTTACTCATAGTGGTGATGCGTATGATTTATTTTAAGGTTGTGCTCCCGGAAGTGACGGAGGTAGTTGCTGTCAATGAAATCCATACCTTGGCAAAAAAATCGATGACACGAAAATTGTTATAAACCGCATTGGGCTGAGCTGTGAAGCGCTGGGCCACCGAACGATTGTGTTACTGATGTGACACGTCACTCAAATATATGTTGGTGTTATCAAACCCAGCATGAAATCACCCTGTTTTCTGCAAAAAAAAAGCGTAAACTCTTCTTGCAGATACAGATTTGGGCTTTTTGGTTATTTAGGTTACATGTGTGGATAACATGCAGATTGTGCATTGGACGTTTTTCTGATCACGCGCAACAAAATAAGATATATTTTCTTGCGACATATTCTTGTTTTATACACCGGTGTTTATACAGAAATGGAACTACTTGTGTCGGGAGTAGATGTTATTCTTTTGTGTAGATTTGTTTGCAACCACCGCACAAGTGTTCTGTGCTGCCTGTTTATGGGGTTGTTGCAAAATATAAAATAATCTGCCTGTTGTAGTTCAACTTCTCCAGCTTGTAGACAATGCTTAACTGTGCAATGTCATTTTGCTCTCGTTGAATTTTGCGACAATTGAAATGTTTCTGAAAACTTAAATAATCTTTGCATGAAGCTCAACTTACAGAATCCAGTGACGCTAAACAACCAATTTGATTGTTCATGGACTTTTTGATGTGGTTGAGTTAAAACATTTTTGATGAAAATATGAAGATTCCAGAAAAAGTTTTATGAAGTCACACTCTGAGAGAAGTGCACATAAATAAACTTATTGCAGGTTTTCTGGTTTCATAACGATTCGAAGCGAACTCAACATTGTTTTGTCGCCGAAATGTCGTATCACCGAGCTCTTGTGTCGTCGAATCACCATCTCGCTAAACTTGCTTCGATAAACCGACATGATCGGGTTTCCCATGTCATACAACTTGAAAAAAAAAGAAAAATGCCCTTCTCGCCGCATTTACTGTTTCAAATCTAGGACTTGTCGTTTTATGTTTATTGTTTGTTTAATGCGTTAAGTCCTCTCTTGCTTTCAGTTTTGATATCAAATTTTCTCTGACTATTTCTGGCTCTTGCTGTTTTTTTGGCGAGGTCCAGAAACATGATGAAGTTTGCGATATTTTTACAGAAAAATGTTTTCTTCGGCATTAAAATTCATCACTGGTGAAGAATCATACACTGTAGATGATATTAGTCTTGGTCTCGGGGATTCACCTTGTGCGCAGGCTGTCGCCATTGACCCACATTTCACGTTTGACGTTGTACGGATCTTTATCGCATTCTGGTCATGACCTCTGACCTGAAGTAGTTTTGCGTTCACGTGACCACATAAAAGCTTCCGCATTTTGCAGAACGAATACAAAAGGAAAGCCAGATTGGACCACAACAAAGGTTTCACGATATTAGCTGACAGTCCAGATACAGAACATCAAAAGAAAGTTCAGCGCCACGTCAGCAATGTACGTGGATCAAGGACTGTTGTTGCCAAACAATGGGTCGTTGTTTTGGCGCCGAATGCACCGATCGTCATTTACGCGTGACGTGTTTTGCTTCTGTTGTTTGTTTTATTCCAAGCCTGCATTCATTTTGTGATTGTGTGGTTTCGTGACTGTCATTACTTCGCTTGCGTTATGTTTATTTTCTTGCTTCTTGGTATCGCGGGTTTTCATGCGTTTATTCAGAAATCATTTTTGGTTGCTTTATGTTTTGCGCCATACCTTTGAGTGTTTGATGTCTTGATGTTGTGTGGATCATGCATGCTTCATCTTCTGTTGCTCGCGTTTCAAGTATTTCCTTTGTTGTTGGTTGTCCCAGACTTGAACAACCGTATGTATGAAATTTGCATTTCGACCCATGTTATGTCGTTCTGTGTTTATTGCATTTGATTCGAGTGTTTTTTGAAGTGCTGCTTTATTGTGTCGTCACCATTCCTGCTGTGCACAACAACATGTCATTTGAAACATATTTTGAGGATTTTTTATTTTCAGGGCTGTGTTTTTCTTACAGGCTGAGTACCGTAAAAAAGCCAAAGAAAGTGTGGAAGGTTTTAAGGATTTTACTGTTTTGGAAAGCAGACCTGACGTCCAACATGCGATCAATACGGCAAAGATGCAAAGCAATGTACGCAATCTGAAGCATTTCGGTTAAATCTCATGTGAAAATATTTCATCTGATTAGATCGAAACATTTCATTTTTTGGCCATTTCAGACTCTCTATAAGCAAAAGCTTGAGGGCAAAGACACTGCAGCCCTGAACACTCCAGCTGTGAAGCATGCTCTTCAAACAAACAAACTGCAAAGTGAAGTGAGTATGAAATGAAAATCTGTCAAATTCGTTTTTTTCGTAGACGTTGAGATACGAACGTTATTATTTGCGTCATGGTAGACATCATCACTAACAAATTTTCGCCACATCTGCTGCATGTGATAGGTAGCTCGATGCTCCCACCACAGAGCAAGTAAAGTGTCAGCCAGAATGAGAGCAAATGGAAACTTCAATGACGCAAGCTTTTAACGGTTTCATTCAATCAGTATAAGCGCGACTTGTAAATCAGTTTGCTTTGCAAAGTTCCTCATTATATGGACTGTATGCGAGACATGCGATGAGCCCGAGTGACGCTGTAGACCTGGAGTTGCCCCTGGTCAAGATTTAATTTTATCCAAACAACAACAGAAAAATCTTCCATGTGCGATTTAACTGCACTGCACAGATGGAGCTGGGTATGAAGCAGTCTGTGAAGAGAGAAAGAAATGCCCAACTAACAAGTAAACCAAGCTCGTGAAACAGTGTGCGCTGATAAATATGTCAAACGACAGTTGGGAATTAACCCTCAGCGCATTCCACCACCTGCTTAACCAGAAGACCTCACAGCAACATTTGAGCTGCACTCAATCGAGACGCACTATGCTGAGCATGATCTCTGTTTCCGAAAAGATGTGAAAAATTTTACAAGTTAACATCTGAACCGGTCATGCAGTGACTTGGCCTGAAACAAGTTAGTGGACTGCAGAGGTTGTACGGCAAAACATAATCGTTGTCCTTCCAAATGTGATCATCTTTGGCCTAATCAAATGAAAAATATAAATACGCATGGATATCACCAGCCACACTTTTTTACATTCTTCGCGTACGTCTTGCTCCAGCAGCATTGAACAGAAAATCCACTGGGAAAATGCAAGTGCCCTCAAGCAACAACATTCCCTTTCACAGTAAACGGTATACCTGGTTCGTTGCGGAGCTNTATAGGAATACTGAAATTAGCCTCCGATGCAGGCTTCTTTTGCGAAAAAATAGGATACAATTCTATCCTCGTTTCAAGCAGCAACCGATTCAAAACATTACTTAATAATCGATAAGTTACTCTGAAGGTATCCAGCTATACATTCCATTAGTCGATGGCTGTTTCGCGACTTGGAGAAAGTTTCAAGATTTTTTTGTGCGCAATAGAAACACAACCAACTTATTCAAACCTAAACTTATGCACTTGAAAAAGCACAATCCTCCAACATTTTTCGAAAGTTCAACCAGTAGTTAGCAAAAGTTTCAGAAAATTTGTCTAAATACAACTAAATTTAAATGAAATTACACTGTCAAAAAAAAGAATTAAAGAATCACTGATATTTGCGTTCATGACTCTTATGCCGTATTTTTCAACTTCAAAGTTTAGCCCCGCTGCGGATATATGTTTTAACAGAGAAGTTGACATTAATTACAAAATGGCCTCTTGTTCTTGCAAGATTTTAATCGCTGTAAAACTGACAACCCAGTTATTTAAAGTATCAGCAACTAAATTGTCATTGCGTTATTTTTTCCATAGCTTGAATATCGCAAGAACTTTGAAAAAAATATGAAAGGAAAAGGCTGGAAGTTCACCAAAGACACTCCTCAGCAGAAGCATGTCGAAGAAATTGGAAAAGTGCAAAGTCAGGTATTCACATCTTACTGCAGTTTAAGGACCGCTGAAGTCACTGTAGTGACTTTGAGGTAATTTCGTTCATTACTCGCCAACTGATCGCGCTAGAGAGTCAGTGAAGACGTCATAAGATGCAGAATTTCGTGTACTTTCTGATTTAAAAAAATTGAGGCACCTTTGGATTTGAATTTTTGCCTGACAGTATGACGCGTCATTGTGACATTTGGAAAATTTTCAAATATAAAAGTACCTGTTTTTTGTTTGTCAGAAAGTTCACAAAATTCCGCATCTGGCTCATAGTTCAAGTGTACGAAATATTTCCTAAAAACTAAATAAAACTGACAAATTTACTTTTGAGAATTGTTGTATCAAACATTTTTAAAAAACATATCACCCATTGCACCAACATCTACTAATGCTTTTAACTTGTTTCATTCGACCCCTAGTTCCGGTACACGAAGAAGCATCGCGATAACATCGGTCAGGTGACGACCATCACAGACCGGCCTGACATCCTGCACGCCACTTCTTGCAATGATATGGTCAGCGATGTAAGTTCATTTGACCGAGCATTCAAGTTCGTGAGTTGAGTGGCAGATAGTCATGAAAGTTTATGAAAAGTATTGCGAACACAGATGCACGTGCTTGCTGTTGTATTAATTGGCTTTTGAACGTCAGCTAAGTCTATTTATTTGCAAGTTTTTGGATTACTTTTCAAATATGGCTGTTGGTGCAGTTTTATTCCCATTTTTCACTGATGTAGATTGAGGCGATTTTAGATCCACAGATTAATGCTGATCTGGCCAGAGAATATTGGGAAACCGGAATTTATCCCAAAAGTTCAATTTGCCGTCCGCAAATAAACTGAAGCAATAAATATTGTGGATTGATAAGCTGATAAATCTCACATCAAGTTGATTTTGATTGAGTTAATGGAAGCTTTGCTTGATTTTCCAGTATGAGTACAAACGCAGACATCGAGATATGGCTGGAAAAGGTTATACATTTACACCCGATACACCATCCCAAGTTCATGTTGAGGAAGCCACTCAGTTCCAAAGCGAGGTGAGTTGATATCTGAATAAATTCGGCTGATACTGTTTTTAAAGTGAACTTGTTTGACCAAGCTATAAAACCATACGTTGTGAAAATTTTGTTGTCATAATGTTATCAAGTTCACCATTTATAAAAAATATTTCACGTTTCAACAGCGTGTGTAGATACAACCCAAATTTTTGTGTTTGTCGTTCATGCGTTCAACTTTTCAGGCAAAGGAATAGCATTCACTTCAGCACAAAAATGTTCTACGTCTCGTAGTGTGTTCCAACATGATCGAACGATACTGTGCAGAGTGCACTAGTAAGAGAATTCCATAAAAGAACACCAGCTGTAGTACAGGTTGGGAAATGGCACAAAAAGTTCAAAGAGAAAGCTTTTTTGTGTGGGGCGAAAAGATACGGACAACCAGCAGTATGTTGTGAAATCGTTTGCAAAATCTACATACGTCGGAATTTGTACATCTCATTTTTACGAATAAATTATGTTATACGAAATATTAACCTGCTTAATTTCAAATGCCTAGATTTTGTAGTTGCTTAAATGTATACGTTTCAAACGATAACAAATTTATGGAAGACCTTCTATTAAAAAAAAGGCATGCGAAGTTAGAAGAAGATTAACATCTTTGGCGCTGATTGGCGCATATATGCGTCATACGTTCAAATGCACAGGGTGCGGAATGGCGCATATATGCGTCAATCAATCAAATATGCCAGGTGCGTATTGACGTGTATAAACGCCAAGGCGATAACTTTTCGCGCACTTGTTTGTTTGCAACGAAATTTTCCACAAATGTTCTTCATATCAAGACACGCTATTCCTGAAAATTTCATAGAAATTGGTCAAAAACCTTTTGAGGTATGAAGTTTGGTAGCGAACCATCTTGCTAGGTTTGGTAACACACAATAACATTTTTTGTACTCATTCGGTTGCAATGAAAATTTACAACAAAATTCTCCATACATACCAGCATAATCCCTGAAAATTTCAAGTAATATCAGCAAGAACTTTTTTAGTTATGCAGTTTGGTAGCCAGCAACAGTTTGCTAGGCTTAGGCTGCAACACTTTTTGCAAAACACTTAGGTCTTGACAGTTGTTGCGTGTATAAGGATAACTTTTTTTAGTTGTATTGGTGCACGGAAAACTTCCACATTTCACATTCATGCCCATTCTCATCATCTCTGAAAATTTGAAGTAATTCTAACGAAAAGCTTCGGAGTTAAGTACTTTCATTTCGTAACTACAGACGCGCGTAGGCTACTAAACTTTATCCCATAGAGCAGGGTTGAGCAGTTGTTGTGTGAAGCACCATAACTTTTTTAAAACTAAAGTTTGTGCAGCCAAAATTTACAAGAATTATCTTCAGATTGTCGTGCATTTTTCCTGAAAGTTTGGATTTATTACATCAAGAACTTTGCGAGTTAATATTTGTTGAATCGCACAGCAGGACTCTGTTCTGGCGCATCAAAGCAATTGTTTGTGCGCGTGGCTGGCAACGCACTAATTTGGGTTCAGTAGTTGTTGAGTAGGCGCAATAACTTTTGACATGTTTGGTCTTTTGCAATCAAATTTTAGACGAATCTTCGTTTTGTGAAAATGCATCTTCCCTGAAATTTTGAGGTCAATCGGGCGAGTACTTTTTGAGTTATTCAATTTTGAGTATAGCTGTTGGATGAAAACAATCTAAAAACCGTCCCGCGCCTGCTAAATAATCGCGTTGAATTCACACCCCACCGAAGGTGTGAAAAAGAATGGATGCAGTTTGGACAATTTTCAACTCAACTAAAGCCTGTAACATGATGGTTTTAAACCTTAGAAGAGAAGTAAAACAAGGACATTTGCGAAGTGTCATTACCTGGGAAGAAAGCACTCTCACTCTCAGCAACAAGAAACTTATTTTGTGACTTTCCATAGTTTCCTCAAAAGTAAAGCTCTTCCCTATTTGCACGATCAAACTTTCCTCGCTGTAGCAGTTAAACTTAGAGAAACTTTTCCTATATAAAATTATTGGAAAAGACGTATTAACCGACAAGGTACAACTTCTTGCAGTTGCGTTACCGACGAAAATACGGCAACAAAGGCAAGGCCTGGCAAGCAGAAGAGTCGCCTTTCCTGGAACATTACACAGATGCTCAGAAGCTGGTTGACAACGTAAGCGTCTTTATCAGTCACCTGAAGTATATCGAACTTATTTATTATCGTTAGAAGGTATTTTCTGTTTTCTTGAAGAATTTTTCTCAGGCTTCTTCTGAACGATAAAGTTGTTCTTTTCATATTTCACGCGATGAGTCATCCTGCGATCGTAACACAGTATATAGATTCATCACGGCCACCAGTTTTGTACAAGAAGCACCATAAAGATTTAGTCGGATGGACTGATTGCATATGAACAAAATGCGTTAGTGCCTCGTTGAATACAGGAGTCTTTATCTATTTGCAGTTGTACAAACTGGAATATTTAATCTTTGTTGCTTTGCCAATTTGTTAGGAGCTTTTGAATCTAACATCGACTAATAAGCTTCTTCCTGTCATTTGCTTAAAAATGAATTTCCCCAATAGTAGGAAGCTCATTTTGGCCGCTTCGTTTACCGTTGTTTGTGTCGAAGCTTATGTCAAGGCTGTCGGTGCGGAATTTATTTCTTAACATGCAATTGATCAAATCGACCAATGCCACCAACTCTACATGCGAAACAACCCTTCAAGAAGTATATAACTTGATGTGGACGGAGCAGTGAGTTGACCGTGGGTCAATGGGGCCGATGGCTTGATATGATACTCACAATGAAACGACACAAAACACAAGGTTTTTTGAACGACGTCCGCAGAATGAAAAGAGTGTTTTTCACGCTTTTATATTTGAACCACCAATGGCAGACGCACGAAACAAAAAAATTCTACAAAGTGTTTTCGCAGGCTTTAGTAGTCATGCTGTGAAACAGGCACCAAAACTAAGTTTAAACGACGTAGAAAAGCTTAAAGTTATTCTATGACCCCGAGGTATTCATAAAACGCTTGTTTGTTTGTTTAAAATAAAGTGATATTTTATTTGCAGATTGGTTATAAAAAACAAGCTAAGGAGATAAACTCCCGGGGGTCCAGTGTTGCGTTGGAGGAGACCCCGTCTGCTCTGCACCACAGGAAAGCTCAGGAGATCCTGAACGAAAAGAAGTACAAGGCCGATTTCGAAAAAGAAGTCAAAGGTCGCGGAATGACATTTGACCTTCACGGAACGCCAGCAATGGATCACGTGCGACATGCCGAGGATATCAAAAGCGCGGTACGGGTCAGGNGCGATNTGCTTCAGTAGCAATAACTATAATTCTGTGACATCCACTTTAGTGNTCCTTTAAAGACAAAGTTGGTTTCGGGAAAACACCGGACATTTTTTTTGTTCATCTTTNAATTGGCAACAGTACAGTTCTTCAAACGTATGGTTTAAAACCAACGGNTTTTTTTCTACTCTCAATTTTAAGTTGCAATTCTATTTTTTAAACGCAAACAAGGTTTTGTTTNGCGGTCAGGATTTGTGCGGAAATGAAAAAATTAGGTTTAAGGAAAAGAAGTCACAACAGTGCCTCTCACGCGAATTATAAGATGTTTGAAAAAATCTTCATTTTTTAAAACTGGGTCTGACAAGTGACGAAGAACGTAAAAACCCATATGGTGGCTCCATCGATCGTGCTGCTGTCAAACAGCAGGTTGTAGCATAACGATTGGAGACGAAGATCACAATATCGCAGTGTATGGATTGTCTTTATTTGACTTGTTTCGTTTAAGTGTGAAAATCAATTCTATAGTATGCAAACAGTAAAGGAAACGCGAACATATTATTTCAGAAATTATACAAGCAACATTACGAGACAGAGGTCAAAGGTCGTCCGACTGTTGCCATGGACAACCCTCACATCGCAACAGCGCAGAAAGCTGGAGAGCTTATCAGTGATGTAAATCATTTCAGTTAAATTGGGTTTTTCGAAAAGTATGCTCTTACGAAATGTGTTCTCTTACGAACGATATCAAATGTTATGTTAGTAGCAACTTGCAGTTATCCACATCTCCGACAAACATTTAACGATTCTCAGCCAGAAACGTTTGCCATCCAAGTACAGGTGACCCAAAAAGATGTGTACCCATGAAAATTTCAATTGTGACTTTGATTAAAAAGCTATTTATTTCAAATTACAACCACACATT
>JGI24021J15306_10007098_pt1 | contig 13590 bp, 8 predicted proteins | sample Ectturendosymbi1_FD_15306 | JGI IMG/M metagenome (IMG submission 15306) | reverse complement strand
AAACGGTAGGTTTGACTTGTTGGGCTGGCTTAATGAGTGTCGGGACCCTTTTTTGATCGTCATAATCTTGATGTGGACTTCAAGGCAATGAAAATCCTCCTTTATTTGTTTTTGAATGTTTTTCGGAAAGATTTTTCCCGTTGCTTTCAATCGTGTAACACTTTCTTTTGGAAACGGAGTGGTTTGATGTCCTCGATTGTGCCACAATGACAATGGTCTTTGACAGCACCGTTGTGGTAGTGTAGCGAATGCATCTACGTCGGCTGTGTAGATGGTTGCAAGTTCGACTCTCACCTTGGCGCCTTTCATTTTGGTAGCCGTCTAATGGTTGCACTTGTCAGTCAAGGTGCCACTTTTTTACTTTCTTCAAATGTTTACAAACCTTTGTGTTCAGGTTTACAGTTTTTGTTTAGGTTTGGGTGTTAGTTTCAGGGTTTAGTACATTTATACCAAACCTAGTGCACTCTACTACATACTACTCATCGTGTGTTACTGTCACATTACAAGTGACAGATAAATAACTTTTCAAATGCGAAGGTCCACTGACGAACCTGTAGCCACTACCTCTTAGAAACAAAAATATTTCATAGTTGCACATTGCACATTGATTAGTCAAAGATTATTATTAACAGGATTTTCAGGATTTGGATTTCATATTTGTGTTGCAAACAGGATTCGGATCAGGATCAGGATTCCTACCTCTTGAATCAGGACTGGAGTCGGACTAAAAAACACTCGAGTCCGAACACCTCTGATGGCTTGAGCTTGCTGCTTGCTTGGTGATTAAAGTTATAATCCTATGCAATCAAGCTTTAACTTTGTTTGTACTGTATAGGTTCAAATTTTTTGCTGATTGTTATTGAAAATTACAGTGCCTATGGTAAAAATGCACTACTGTTGGGAACTGGTTAAGTAGGCTATATCTTATACTTAGCACAAAACTCAAAGTCAAACTGTTACCAAATGGAAGTGAACTGGCAGAACTTTTCAAGATAAACAATAATGGGACTTTGCAGAGCAACGTTTGTCCATGGTGCAAAAAGACTCCTCCGCAAGTGGAAGTTATTTGTTTACATACTGTTGTTTTTCGTGCTCCTTCAGGTAATATTACCTATATTGACTGTTTTGTTTATGTATCTTTTTGTAAGTGTGCAAAATTCTAGTTACTTGTGGTTGTGGCTTGTTATGGCTGGGTTTACACTTTCTTCATCCAGCTCAGTTCATTGCGGAACTGGTGCACCCTAACAAGAGAAACCAGTTGCGACCCAACACCTCCCCACGCAACTGTGTGGATCCTTCTGCAAACATCCCCCTTCAATTGCGTTGCTAGTTATCTTTTTCGCGTATCTTTTTCAGTAACTGAAATGTGTCTTTGATGTTACAGTAGCTTGTTTAGGGACACTTGACTTGATAACCGTACTGTTTTTTTTTGGTGTCCTGCCAGACTGTTTACTACAGTATGAAAATGCAAATGCAATACCTTCCTCATCGCCAATAAAAAATAAACTTATTTGTTGATTTAACATGGGATGGATTCAATTCAACAAATAGTGTTTTAATTGGCCAAGTTGTTTAGAAATATATTTGTAATATACTGACTGTTTGTGGCTTAAAATTATTTGCTGGAAACAAAACCAAACGCAAACAGCAGCTTTATCACAAGTAGTCAGCCATGTTAACTTGTCCTATATAAACGTTGCTTCTAGTACAAAACAAAGTTTAATTTGTAGAAATTAAGTTGGTCAAGCGAAACAAAACTATAAGGAAGGTTAACAAAAGGCAGTTGCTCCAGAACCGCCTGTGGATCTTTAAATTTGAAACCTTTTTCAACCGCCTCCTGTAACGTGGCAGTAACGCATAACGAGAACGCAGTAGGCTTGGTAGAAACATAGTAAACGTAAAAGGTAAACCTAAAACTTAACCTTGACCGTAGTCGCAACTCTAACCCTAAACCTAACCTCTAAACCAAAAGTGTGGAAAGTTTTGAAAAAAGTAAAGAAAAACTGATCCCATGAATTGAAACATGAAAACAGTCACTACTACGAAAATGTAAGTCGTCAAGGTGAGAGGTGAACCGAAAACCATTAGCACAGCAGACCTGAAACGCATTCGCTACGCTACCAGAATGACAACGCTTTAGTGACAAACTGACTGCTTTATTCAAACCGCATCATGCAAGGTGGTGCCATTGAATTAGTTTTGAAATAAGATCCATGGATGATTCTGTAGCCACTTCCTCAGCAAAAACTAAAAATAAGCATTTAAAAAACAATATCTACAGAATTTCAGCTTAGGCAAAATGAAAATGTGGCAAGTAATAGACAGTAATACTGGTGAGCAGGCTAGGTTTGTATGATCCAATCCATGGGGTAGGCATAACTATATTGAATCAGGCTTGCACACAAGCTAAAATCTGATACCATTTTTTACTAGTAAGTGCTGGTGCAACCACTTGCTTGTCTGAGGCACCAGTTACATCAATATTTTTTGCAAGGTGGTTCAAAAAAAGAGCAGTGGACTTACCTTAGATACTGCCGGTCATATTTTCTACTGATTGAAATATGTTGGAGTATAACATTGTAGCTATGGCAGTGTCTATTTTGCCATCAACAACAAAAGTTTTCCTATTGCTAGACTAAGTAGTTTGCCGTTCAAACTGTATCTAGCTTTGTCCATATGTATAGCGTTAAGCTTGTGACACCAGAAGCATGGTTGACATAGTTGAGTGGTTAGTGTCTGTGCTTGCTGTGCAAGTGATCGTCAGTTCAGCTCTCACCATTTGCTTTGGCTTTGCTAGCAGAGATGGCACCTTTCATGGGAGCACTTTTTATGTACTTTTTAAAAAAGAAGTGTCTAGTTATCTGGTAACAGCTACACAAGGTCGAATGTCTAGCCAGCACCATTGTGATTCAGCATATGGTTGCACATGGTTAGGTTTATATTTCCTTTATATAATATTAGGGTTAACGTACATTGGTAGAGTGGTAGCCGTAACGGTAATGTTTGCATTAATGCTAAGGTTTTTGATTTAGTGTTAATGCTTCATATAATAGGGTACAGGTTTAGGGTTGTGTAGGTTAGCCTATTCAGTATACATTCATTGGTCGATTGAACTATACTAATAAAACTCCCAATTATTCATTGCATTTTTTTCATTTTAGTTTCATTGCTTTCTGAACATAGAGTTTACATTTCTATATTAACCAACTTTAAATGCATCGAAACTATGAAATCCTGAGCCTTAACTGCAAGTAACGACAACCATGCCTTTAGTCACGTGACCTCAAATCATTAGCATCATAACTGCTCAACCCGGCTTGCGTAGCAATAGTCGGAGAAGAAGTAGATTTCAGTTTCACTTTGAGCACTTTTGTTTGTGTAGTATCTGCCAGCAGCTGATCTCTACTGTACAGTATGCAGTATGCTTGGGTTTTTGCTTTTGATATTGCCAGCTACTTAGTAGTTCACCCTGTGTAGCCATTGCCAGCTACTTAGCACTTGATCTCTTGTATAGCGGTTGTCAGCTACTTATAATTTGACCTTGTGTAGCCATTGCCAGCTAAAAATTTTTGGGCTTAACTTTTGCATTTAGGTTTAGATAAAGTTTAAGTTAGGGTTTAGGCTTAGGTTTAGGGTTTAGAATTTTAGGTCACATGACAAAGACCATATGTTAATCCTTTGTCACGTGACCAATTCAACCAATCGCATTCACATAATGGCAAAACAGCTCCAGCAGTGCTTTTGCTTCTGATGACAAAATAGACACTGCGTTTCGGTACTGACCTCCATATATATAATGTCATGTGTGTTTGTGCAACGTTTACAGGGCTTTGTACAAACATGGATCTGGTTTCTATTGGATACCAGCTATAATCTTCTCTTGAAAGTTTGTATATTCACATGAAAGAAATATAAAAGAGAAATAAGAGATTTAACAAGCGAAGCCCTTGTTTTACTTAATTACAAGATGTTTTATGAAAGTGGCATAAATATGATAAACTCTGAAAAACTACTTGGTATCTAGCCCATTTTCCCTAGGAAAACATCCAGTATCGAAAGTTTGAAAAAGTCATTATATTTTCTACTTTTTGCAGTCTAAGTATTCACTGTTATAAGGCCTGACTGAAAGGCACTGTTCAGATCACATGTGTCAAACTGGTGGCCTGCCACGTTTTCTTACGTGGCCCGCAAAGCTTAAATATTAAGCCTCAACCTGTTTGTTTTTTTGGAATAGTAGTGGTTTATAACTGTTTACAAAGGTGAACGACATTCTTTACCATGTTATAACTTTGCTATTTTAGTCATCTTCCTGACCCAACGTCTCTCTCTCAAAAAAGTTATTCAGTTTTAAGGCTCCTTTCACTGCAACATAACGATTATTACGTCACGGAGACGTTGGTTAAGCATTAGCATAGCATAGATGATTGTGGTTAATTATGTTGCAACTGGCCCTTTGAGGGCAACCATACAGTTACAATTGCCCTTTGAGGGCAACCATAATGCTGATATGACCCTCAGTTAAAATGAGTTTGACACCCCTGGTTTAGATAATGACACACAGTGAAGGTGTCCACAAATGTTATGCCTCATGCCAGATTGCAACCTCTGAGGCATAGACTCAGTAACATGAACTGTGGAGTCTTTTATTGTCTGTCATCCATCTGGCAAGTTCTGAAATGAATAGGATGTTGATATATATGCATTAATGATTTTTAGTAATTAAGTTAAATGTTGAATGTTTAAGGAAGTGGCCTGCATTTCTAGAGCAAGAGAGTCCATTAAATCCCAAGTTATTGATAGACTGACACTGATCTGGAAAGCAAATGCAATGTAAAGCTTATCAGGCCTAAGCAGATTACTAACAATTGGGAACTGGGATGGTTTCTGACCAAGTAGCAGTGCAGCTCTTTTATGCTGTGAGGAGACAACCATTCTTCCACAAGTCAGGAGCACTAAGCAAATGTTTTAGAAGAGGGGTGCACAAACTTATTTGTAGAAATATAATTGACAGGTTTATATTTACACTAAGAATGAGCAAAAGGCAAAGAGTTGAAAACCACTTGTGAATTTCAAGAGCAGTGGACAACCGACTATCCATTTGTTAAATGAAAGCAGTACCAATTGGGCTTGGTTTGTGGCGCAACTCTTTCTTACTCAAAAGCTTACAATGTACAGAGATGCTATAGTATGTTTCATCAATATATTTATGGTAAAACTGTTTGGAAGCTGCTAGAAGACTTGTGAAAAAATTAAGAAATTTCTTGTCTGTACAACAATGTATTCAAAATGCTTATTGAGAAAAATGAAAGTGCTGTAACTGCATCTTTCATAGTAGCAGAAAATGTTGCTCACTTTCCCAAGCCATTCACAGATGAAGAGTTTCTTAGAGTGCATGCAAGATGTAGCAAAGCTCATGATTCCCAACCAAGCATACCTCTGAAAAAATCAGCCTTTTCATGACTACCGTCACTAGAAGAATTGAAGACATTGGTGAAACTGTTGGAGCAACCATTATTTAAAGCAGATGCCTTCCTATACTTTTCACTGGCTTTTGATGAAAGCACTGGTGTGATTGATGCTGCACAATTATCATTTTTTACGTGCTGTAGCAAAAGACTCACATCTATTTGTGAAGATGTTGTTGGACTTATTCTTTTCCGTGACACAACCTGTGCTCAGAGTATTGTTGATAAATGTGCTTCACAGTAAATGCCAAATTTATCGCTGTTTAAATTAGTTGGATTCATGACAGATGGTGCATCTATAATTAAATTACTTAGGAAAATGATCCAATGGTGCTCTTGAAGTACTTACAAGAGTCTGATTTCAAACAAGACGTTACCACCTTTGATGCTGGTGTACGATCTACTCATACTTTGAAATCACGCATTTGCATGTGTTTTTGAGCTATTTTCCTGCCACTTTGCAACTCATAACTTGCCAGACGATTGTGCTAGACCACTATTCAAACGCTTGAAAGATGCAGCAAGTCTTTGAGTTTGCAATAAAATAATTTTTTTTGTTTTGGCTTTCGTTTTTTGTGTCTGTGATGTCATAAGTGAGGTAGGTTTTTGGCGATTTTGACTCAGGTTACCTGCCACAGCGCCAACTACTAGACGGAAACAGTTCGCTCAAGCTATTATTGGAAACTAGGCTAGAATCCAAGACTTTTGAGCCTTTGATCGACTGTCTAGCATTTCTGGTTCAAAAGTGATGCCCTGAACCCTAGAAAGTCAATCAAAGGCTCAAAAGACTCAGATNCTAGCCTAGTTTCCAATAAAAACATGAGTGAAATATTTCTATCTAGTGGTTTGGGCCCATGGCCAGATAACTTGAGCTGAAATGGCCAAAATTCTACCCCACTTATGACATCACTCACAAGAAAAATGAAACTCAAAACCAAAAAATTTTTTACATTGCAGACTTGAAGACCTGTCACATTTTTTCAGGGTTTAAACAGTTCTCTAGCGTAATCAACAACAACTTGTGGGGTTGCAAAGTGATAGCCTTTCAAGTGGCTCACATATGGGTCTTGAAGGTAAAAACAGCCCAGAGTCAAAGGTGTTAATACTCTTCATTGCTTCATTCACCAAGAATCATGTTGTGCTTAGAATATAAAAATGGCTTATGTGATGGGTGTAATTGTGAAATGTGTCAATGAAATTCTGACGAAAGGATTGAAACATTATCAATTCCAGTCATTCTTGGAAGAAGTGAATGCATAGTAAAAAGACATGATACATCATTCTCAGGTGTTCTGCCTGAGCCAAACAAGGGTTTTGAAGTGTTGTCTTTGTGGAAGAAATAAACATTTCTACTGGAAAAAACCCGACGTTAAAAAACAGAAGCAGTGCAGATGTCTTGATGTTTATATGTGGCCATGCTTGGTTGTTGGTTCTTACTTTTTTGGTTTACAGCACACAACACATGGACATAACCAACTGCTTCTGGATTTACTGAATGTAGTCAATACTTCTCAAGGAAAACTGAAACTCTTTCAGCAGCAATTGTCAACTGGCAGCATGATGCATTGTGAAAGCATTATCTTCATATATAAATAAAACACAAGCAGACTTGGTACTTGACTTTGATAGAACTTTTCAAATTGATTTCAAGATATTATTGGCTGGCAGACAGAAATGAATTTATTTCAAAGACCATTCAGTGTGAATGTAGACAATGTTAATGACACTGATGCTTAGCTAGAACTTCTAGACTTGCAGTCAAACGAAGCTTTGCACAATGCTATCCAAGAAAGTTCATTACTTGATTTTTGTTCTCAAGTCAAGCAAGAGAAGTATCCAGTGGTGTTAAATAACGTAAGAATCTGGGTTTGTCAGTTTGCAAGTACCTACTGTTGTGAATCAGCCTTTTCAATGATAAAAATAAATCTTGTGAGCTTGTTTAGCAGATGGACATTTAACACTCACTACTGGGTGAATTATCCACAGAAATATCCACAGGTACCAGGTGGTTTTCCTGTAAGTCCTGCAGGTGCCACTGTTTTTGTAGAGCTTTGCAACGCAATTACTAACTAGCCGATTGAGCTAGAGAGCTGTTCAAACCCTCAACAGATTCGTGAAGTCTTCTAGTTTAAATTTAACATTGTTTGGGTTTTTCTGTGGGTGGCATCACAATGGGAACATGTTTTTGCCTTTTGGGCCAAGTTCACATATCCCTGTGTGTCAACCCAACAAGCTATTTTTTGACTCAAGTTTTTTTTTGGAAACTAGGCTATGATCCAAGTCTTTAGAGACCTTGATGATCTTTTTAACGTTTCTGGAGCCAAAATTACAGCTTAACAACCTAGTTTTTGACAAACATAAAAAGTTTCATGAAAAGTATGATTTGCTCTCTCAGGGAAAATTTTGGCCAGCCATAACTCAGCAGCTGATTGAACCAAAGAGCTATTCAAACCTTTTGAAGACTCGGAGAGTCTTGTAGTTTACAATTTAAAAAAATTTGACACTTGTACGTCCGCTAGGAATCAGGGATTCTTGTGAAAAACAACAAGATCACACATGGCTTTGCGCGCGTGTAACTCAGGTGCTGAAAGTGGTAGAGAGCTGTTCAAAAGACGCAGCAAGTCTTCTAGTCTCAAAAAAAATTTTTGGTTGTGGGATGCGGATTTTTTATGAGTGACGTCATAAATGGAAGACTTTTAGGCCATTTTGGCCCATTTCACCTGGCCCTGGGCTCAATTTCACTGAAGTTTTTACTTGAAACTAGGCTGCAATCCGAGTCTTTTGATACTTTAGATGACTTGCTGGGGTTTCGGGTTTAAAAGTTATGTTCTAAACCAGTTTTTTTTTTAAGGAAAATGTTAGGTACCTGATATGAACCTGTAGGGACCCGATTTCTCTGATTCTAGACCGGAATTTCTTTGATTCTAGAGACCTGATGATGATTTTCTCTGATTCTAAGGACCCGAATCGGGTCCCTAAAACACCTTAAAAAAACCCTGATCTGAACTAAAGTAATAAAAATATTTAACTAATTAGCTGATTAGATTATTAATTAATTTGTTTATTTTAGATCATAACTTTTGAACCAGAAACGCCAGAAAGGCGATCAAAGGCTCAAATTCCGATGAAAACTTCAGCGAAATACTTTGGTCTAGAGGTTGGGCCCTAGGCCAGGTAGTACAAGCCAAAATGACCCAAAAACTACTTGTCTTATGACGTCACTCACAAAAAATGTGCAACCCCCAACCCAAAAAATTTTTTTCGAGTGCAGACTAAAAGACTTGCCGATCTGTTTGAGCCCTTGAACAGCTCTCCAGCGCAATTGGCAAAGGAGCTATGGTGTTGGTAAGGCAACCGATAATTGCTGGTTTTAGGCCGAAACCCACATACGATATATTCGTAGACCAGCTCTCAAAGTGTTAAGTTTTTGGGTTTGGGGTTTTCAGTTGCTGATGTTGTGATTTGAGTAGGTTGTATGTTTTTTTCGATGATGTCTTCAGCTGATCCAATAAGCCAATTTCGTGGTTCAGTTTTATTGGGAACTAAGCTATAATATGAGGCTTTAGAGCCCTTGATCAACTTCCTAGCATTTTTGGTGCCAAAGTTATGGCAGAAAAAACAAATTTTTAAGGAATTTTGTATGGGATTAGTGGGGAAATCCCTTATTAATTTGCATTTGTGTGGCCATAATTTTGGAAACAAAAGCCTTAGAAAGGCCATCAAACCTGAAGATTCGTATTGTAGCCTAGTATCCAATTAAAACTCAAGTCAAAAAAACGGCTCATAGCGTTGGCTTCCAGGATCTGATGATGTCATCAAAATGTAAATAAATATGCATAAACATGTTCCCATCATGTTAACATCAACAAAATACCTGACATCCAAAACCTAAATTTTTATTTTTATTGTAAGCTACAAGACTTTCCCCATCAATAGAGGGTTTGAACAGCTCTCTAGCTCAATCGCCTGATGAGTTAGGGCCTTTGGCCAAAATGGCCAAGGTTACTTTTTGTGAGACTTGAATTTTTCCCCAATTTTTGTTTTTTCAACCATAATTTTGGCTCCAGATATGTTAGCAAGCCAATCAAGTGCTTTAAAGACTGAGATGATAGCCTAGTTTCCAAAAAAACTTGTTTGCAAGCCTGACTAATATTTTCCGACACTTCCACATGCAGCATTTGTATGTGTGGAATGTGTTTGAGCAAATGACAACAGAATTCAGTTACTGGCTAGAATGTTACTGTGAACTAATTCTGGACAACCTAGCCAAGTTTTTGCAGTCCTTTTGTGTTAGCCTTAATGTGGCTAAAGTATTTAATGTTAGCATCAACAACTGAAATTTAGCTTATCACTACATGTTTATCAAATTTTATTGACAGTGGTGATTAGAAGAAAAACTTTAGCAAAAAAATAAATAGCGCTTAAAGTTGCAGAAAAACAATCCGAACCTATATGCATATTTGTATGTCTTATTCCTAAGCAGTACATTTTGAAAGAAATGCCAACTGTGGCATGAGCGTCAATTATTGTGGTATGGTTTCGCAAATTCAAATTTTCCAGGAATGCTGGTATACAATATCACCTGTGAAAGAGAAAGCTTTGCCATAGTCATTCCACCAGAATTACAAAGAAAATACATGTGGAACATGCCTTTATACTAGTGGTTGTTAACCTTTTTTCTATCATTCCTCCCTTAAGTAATTGTCCTTTGTTTCAAGCCCTTCAAAAGCAAATGTATTTATTGGTAAATTTATATATCAAACTTTCTATGTTGCAGAGCGCATAAGGGTTCATGTCCTCCAGGAAGTTTACTGACTCCCCCTGGTTAAGAACCACTGCTTTATACATATCTGGATATTGTTTGTGAATCTCAATATTGCTTTGCAAAGTTGTCTGTGAAGTTTTAGTATGTTGTTAAACGCTTGTTGTAAACATTTTTACCCTCATGCTTTCAACCCTTTTGGTACCTGGTTGTGTACCAATACATTTCTAGCCAATTTTTTTCATTTGGGTAGTGGCTGTGACTTTTTTCCCCTAAAATTTCATAAATGTACAAATGTAGACTATGAAGAGAAAAAGCAGATTATGTGATTAAAGTGCTTGTTTGCTCATCAATTACAACATGTCTTGCGCAACTAGTAAATATATGGAAAAATTGCTAAAACAATTGGTTTCCAATGCTGATGGTTATTGTAATAGTAAACAATATTGTAACTTTGTTGTGTGTGTCTATAATGACAAATATCATAACATTGGAAACCTTATATTTGTATCATTTAAATTATTTTGACTTTCTTAGTTGTATCATTTGCAAAATTTGGTTAGAAACATACCAGTTTTATTTCATGTGGGTTAATTTTAGTTTTTAATGCCAACCATTTTATTTAATAGTGGTTTATCCTATGTTTGAAGTTACCACATTTGTTACTGAGTGTTTTTTCTGAAAAAAACATACTGGTCAGTGTTTCAGAGTTCGCTATGCTTATGCCAGTTTTCATAAAACATATTATAATTGAAGCCAAAACAAAAACTTAATTTGGTAAATCTGTTATTTCTGTTAAAATGTATGTAAAGTAGGAAATTTCAAGAGAAAAGGATTACAGCCAGTATCAAATAGATGTCACATCCATATTGAAACATAATCTGGCATGTAAATACCAAGGACATAAATATATTATGTTGGCTGATAGAGAAAGTATTAATGTGATGTTGATGTCATAGCAATGTGACTTATTAGCTGAAATTGATTGTTGTCACACTTAATTTTTCATTCAAAAATTAACACCTTTGTAGCTGGCATGATTTCGACCTAAAACAGGCAATTTGCATGTGTCTTTGCAATTCCATAGCTCCTTTGCCAATTGTGCTAGAGAGCTGTTGAAAACCTTAAAAGACCCAGTAAGTCTTTGAGTCTGCAGTGAAAAGAATTTTTTTGGTTTTGGATTTCAGACGTTTTGTGAGTAACGTCATAAATGGAGTAGATTGAGCTTTTTTGGCCCACTTCATCTTGCCCTGGGCCCAAACCGCTAGATGGTATTATTTTGCTCAAGTTTTATTGGATACAAGGCTAAAATCTGAGTTTTTGATACTTTTGATGACTTGCTAAGGTTTCGTATTCAAAAGTTATGACCTAACAACAACAAAATTAATACACTGTAAACCCGATATAACGCGATCCGATATAATGCGGTTTGAGTATAGACCCCAACTGTGATGAGACTGGGCTGTGTTACCGGATGGTGCCTGATCAGACTCTTGCTAGGAAATCAGATGAGAACAGAGCTAAAGGATTCAAGATGATGAAAGACAGAGTGACTTTACTATTTTGTGTCAATCAGACTGGCAATCACAAGGTTAAAAGGTTAAACCCCTTTGCATTGGCAAGTTAAAGTCCACACGGTGCTTCCATCACAAAAACATGCAAAACCTAGCGTTTGACTATCATAACAGCAAGAATGCCTGGATGACAGGTGATATTTTTGAAGAGTGGTTTCAGAAGCTCTTTGTACCTTCCGTTGAAGCACACTTGAGGTGGCTACAGCTGGAGCCCAAAGCACTTTTATTCCTCGACACTTGTCCAGCACATCCACCAGCAGATGTCCTGGTAAGTAGAGATGGAAGAATTAAAGTAAGTTATCTACCTTAAAATACCACATCAATGATCCAACCATTGGATCAAGGCATAATTGCCACTTTTAAAATGCACTACCGAAAAAATCTCATGTTGATCATCGGGCAGGAGTCCAGCCTCACTGAGTGTGTAAAAGGATTGACCCTCAGCTCAATGTTCGACTTGGCAGAGAAAGCTTGGAATTCAATCACTGCGCAAACATTCAGAAATGTTGGTACCGAGGGTTAGCAGAGACATTTTCAGGTGAGGGAATCGAATCAGATTGTGATGTTGCGTCTAATCAAATTGAGGCTGATACTGATGTAGAGCATTGCGAAGAGTTGTTCAGAAAGATAGGGATTGAAGATAAACATGAATGGTTACATATCGATGATGACTGTCCGACGTATAATTGCCTTACAAACCATGATATTGTGACAGTGTTCTCAATGTTTCTACATATGAACATGCTACCAATATAGATCATATTGATGATGACCTGCCACCACTTCCACCAAAACTACGTGATGCCACAGCAGCGATCGATACAGCCTTGCAGTGGCTAGTGTGTCAGAATGTGGACAAGATTCATGTCCTCCACTTGAAAGAAATATGAGAGATCGCAAGGACAAAGAATAGACAAGCACTGAAACAGTCAACCCTGGACTCCTTTTTAGTATAAACATCACACTGTCATGGAAATATATGTTCTTGGTCATGACTGTATACCATTTGTTATGTAATAAAATACCTCAGTATAACGCAGTCTGATGTTGTGGATCCCGACATCTGCATTATATAGGGTCTGCAGTGTAATTAATCAACTAATTAGATCAGCGTGGTCCAAACACTGGCACGTGGGCCCGCATGCGGCTCATGGACAGTTTTTGTTCGGCCCGCAACGCTTTCAGTGTGGCGTATATTACACAAAGTCATAAATACATTGTATTAGTCACACAGCCCTTGCAAGTCCCACATCATTGAGTTGCAGTTCAATATGCAACTATCAGGTGGTAACAATATCGTTTTACAGTTTATGACGTTGCAATAGCTAACATCTAGGCTAACGCTGCAGTAGCTTACTCTGTAAGCTTAGCATATGTTCATTTTTTATCTTTGTTGCATATGTTTATGTTCATTTTTTATCTTTGTTGCAAGCGTAGACTTTGTAATTGATTTTCGAGTTAGATTAGATGTGCATTGTGGAAGTAATGAAGTAATATTTAGCCAAGTATAGCAATTATCAATAAGTGAGTGTCAAAAGAGGAGTGTCAGAAGGAAACAAAATAAAATTGCAACTGGGAGGAAACGTATTTCTTCACCAATAACATTGGCAAACCACAGTGTCTTGTGAGGTTGCAAGAAATAACCGTTTCGACTGAGTTTTGATTTAAAGAAGGATTATAGCATCAAACATGAGAAAATAGAATTTGAACAGCTTCTACAGGGCAGGAAATGGGAGTTAGTTTTTACATTGCAAAGCCACTTTGTTGATTTCAGTCACGATCATTAACC
>JGI24021J15306_10007096_pt1 | contig 13592 bp, 6 predicted proteins | sample Ectturendosymbi1_FD_15306 | JGI IMG/M metagenome (IMG submission 15306) | reverse complement strand
GTGATTTTATGCATGTATAAGGGTTTGCCGAACTACAATAAGTACACAAAGGATTTTCCTGTCCAAAGTGAATTAAGAAAAAAAGTTAGAGAAATTGAAATCACAACTAGTTACACAACAGACTATTTTTACCAAGCCAAATACGAGAGGTAAGGCAGCTAAGGTAGCATCATATCGAGTTTGCCACATTCTCGGTTTGTTTTGTTTCAAAGGTTTGCCAGATTAGTAGATCTCCAGAGACTGAAAAATGTAAAGGTAGATCCTATATCAGTGAAGGTTGGGCACCCCTGTTCTACAGTATCGCGATAAACAAACGAAACTTGCAGAACTTTGTTATGATAAATTCGCATTGTTCGCTTTGCTACCAAAACTTCATAGCAGAGCCAACCAGATACGTACGCGTTTCGAATACTTTAAAATAGAAAAACCCCTATTCGTTTTTTGACAATAAATTTTTAACGGTGTAGTTTTTGAAATTTTTGCTGTAGACTAAAGTTCGGTACCAAACGCAGCAGAGCTTTGCCGAGTTATTTTTCAAATCCTTTCAAAACCAATCAGAGAAACTTTCTCATCTCTTACAGGAAGCTTCAAACGTTTTCATGAATGTAAATGTGGATTTTCCACTGTTATGAATTTGATGTCACTTTTCGATCTGTACACCTGGCTTGCCGTCACGTGCTTCTGTATGTTGGGATGATGCTCCCAACGCTATATTTTCGTCGACACTGCTGGACTTGCAGCAGAATCGTGGTATATGTACATCATGAGGATAGAGCAAATATTTGTTTTTGATAAACTTCCGTTTACTGTCATCGCGTAGTTCCGACATACTGTTGTCGCTTGTCACAACTTGCCGTTAGTAGCAAGCGGTACATTTCGGACGAACTGCAGTCCAACAGCATTTGCTTTTTGAAGTCGTGCCATTTAACCTTCTGTCTGCTTTTCTCGTTAATAGCAATTATTGCTTGGTTCGTCAATTGCTTTTTGTCTTCGCGCTTTACTGCAACAGCGAAGCGCTCTTAAGTTTGCGAGAAATCTCTGGCTTCTTAACCACTGAACACCTCGTCTGACTCTTTCAACGGCCACTGATTCACCCACGACCGATTACTACATACAGGAGCATTGAAATAATAACACTTTCGCGACGACGATGCTACTTAAACAGTCGGTTGTAGATGCAGAATCAGGAATGGGTTCGTCCAAATTGTAATTTATGTCGTGTTATCGTGACATCTTGCCGTGAAGGGGACGCAGTCGATCATTGCGTGTGTATTTCTGTGACTTCGAGCGAGCAGTGAGGCCATGCAAAAGCGCTGTTGCAAAGAGTTGCTGCTTGGCGCTTCGCAACCTCGAGTAGATTTCGTCGTGCCTGGGTCCTGTCAAGGCCTTAGACATGATTTTTGTTAAAATCACAGCGATTCACTAATGCGTTTCTCGACCTTGCCTGGTGCATTACTTCAGTGCAATTCACTCGCCGAGTCGGTGGGAGTTTTGCTTATAAAATGTTAGCTTGCCAAAACCGCTGAGTCTGTTTATATTCGAATTTGCACTTGAGCGATCAGAGGTGGTGCTGGTAAATTTTCAGTCGTGAACCTGACAGAATTTGGCACTGTGAAGCCAGAATGTGGGCGGCCATGAAGCACTTGACTCTAGCAACAAATGCTCCGGCTTAACAATCGCTAGGCAATAAGGAAGCGATGCGGTATCTCGCAAGTCCTATTTTGAATCCCACTATAGTGCACATGATTTAAATCGAAGCTGGTGCACTACCGGCGTGTGACTGTATGACAACCTTATCGTAAACTCAAGAGTAATTTGAAGTTCGGCAAGCCATGACCTAGCTGGAAAACTGTACATCATGAGCAAGCAAAGAGGGCGGTGGCAAAAACATGTAAAAAACATAGGATTAAACTTTGCTGTGAACGGACATGGAAAATTGTAAAGTGTGTTGTGTTCCCGTTCTTTGCTTTCCTGTTCCTGTAATGAGTGACTAACAACGTTTGATTCCACGATACTTACATGAGTGCTCGCAATAACTTTTTTCGAGAACGTCTGGTCCTCGCCCAACGTGGATGACGATACTCCTGGCTAAACTGACCTTCGACTGAACCGAGTTCCCTACTTTGCGTTTAATGTGTTTTTTTTTGCTGCAAAAGCATTTCCGTAATTATTACGATATTTATTCAACATAAAAGACAGCTTGTTCGGTTTAAACAAACATAAAACCTGGCCGTATCTAAACGCAACACGCGAGGTCATCATCATATGAACTTAACTGCATTGGCTACAACATACACGGCTTGCAAAAGCAAATCACATGTTGCAGTGAATCGCAAAGACACCAGCTGAAAGACAGCGGTAAGATAACAGTCAGTACGCAAGGGAGCCATGCAGCGAAGGCGGTTGTGAGCAAAACACATTGGGAACGGAATGCACGAAACGTTGCAATAATTAAGGAGTCGCCGAACGCCAAGCAAGATGCAACTCAGATGTACCACGTAATCTCGCAACAGGGATAATAACTGTTGCTCGTGTCCCTGAAAATGCCTCTCTTTTTCATTGCCCTGTCAGCCTCACCCTAGCAAGCGCAGTCGGATAAGGTGTTACGAATTGAGGGCTGGTGGTTCCGATTTGGGTTTACCCACTTCTTGTTATGATTGTTGTTGCAGGAGTTTGCTGCGACGACGAGCTCGCTCGCGAAGCCTTCACATTCGCCGTTGAGCAGACTGTCCGGATGGAAGAGTTCCCCATATCCGACCGACTTCTGTCCGGAACGCCGGAGGAGGTTTGTCCGACCCGAGTGCTCTCCCAGACCTGACAGAGCTTACCTTCTACATCTCCCCCCCGCTCTGCGAGTTGTGCGACGTCTTGTCACAAACATTTCAAGCGTAATTTTCTGCAGCCCTCGTGGATCCGGAACTTAATATGCGCTGTATCGCTTGCGCGGGTCACGCAAATCGAACCGCTGGAAGCTTGTTTAGTTTCGTGGGGTTCGTTTTTTTTTATGAAAAGAATTGTCTTAGGAAAACTAATAACAAACGCCGATCCCAGTACATTTCCTGGTTTAACTTGACAGATCTTGCAATACTGCTGCTGGCAAAGTTTCATTTTTCTGAACTTTGCAGCAGTGCCTTTGTTCACACCGTGGCCGCATTGAAGCTGTGCAAACTTGCGCACGAAGTGAGCTACCGCTCAACACCTTCCATCAGTCCTTTTGTGCGTTTGCCGCATTTGCTCAACCGCCATCAGCACACAGCTTTTCAGTTATAAGGGAAACAGCGCAAACATCAAAACTCAGCAAAATATTTCGATAATTACAATTACTGTCATTGTCATCAGCTCTTAGCTCAACATTCCATTATGAGCTCCTTTATGCTCTCTCGGGGTGAACGGCCAATACGCGAAGCAAACCGCGTTAGCATTTGCTTACCTATTCCCAGTAATTCAATAATCTTTTCTTGCCATCGCAATCCACTGTAGCGGAAGCTCGCAGTTAATGCTAATTGCGTCTTGGTCCAATCACGCAGCGTGGCTACGAGGCAATGCGATCACAGCTTTGTGCTCGAATCTATGTTGACACCATTAAATCCAACTTGCTTCGATGCAACAAACAAGCGTTTTGCGTTTTCGACCAATCTTTTTCGTGAAACAGCACCGTGTTGTTGATGAAACAATTCATTCGCACCTATTTTAGTTATGAGTTTCCTGTTTTGCAAATGTTCTGCTGTGAATGTTGTTATATTGACCGGCAGAGTGGATAGTCATTCAAGAAAATGAGTGCTTGCTTTGGAGAGCTGTGAAAGAAGCGCTGTTCATCAAAACCGTTAAATTTTGCTCAGCTGGAGTTACGTTCAGAGCAAAGTGATTGCATTTTTTAAAAACGCTGCCGCCATTACGTTATGCAATGGGCTTGGTACACAACCCTGACGTAATCAGCCCAGTTTAGGCCGCACGTCATGGTTACGATGGAATATATCTGCTGAAGTGAAACCATCTTCTGGCCGTACGTTTAAATTCATTTTGCGCTCGCGACTGCCCACACTACGTCTGCAGATTGGCAGTGGCGTGTTTGGGTGATAACTGCCTTTGCCTTCTATAATAGGGATTACGCATTAAGCGTGCTTGCTGCTGAATTGACGGGCGTGCGATTTAACTGCGTTACTGTCTGAGAAAATGCCAGATGTAACGTCGTAATCAGCATGCGCGTGAAGTCATTGCTAAAATGAACTTTCGGTCGCTGTATCCCGACTTTTTTATATCAGGAATGGCGACCTAATTGTCAGATATTTCGTCATAATCATTATGCGCGGATGATGCATTCCCGATTTTTTTCTGACGATGTTCCTGCAAGCGTGGCATTGTCCTCAATCAAGGAAGAAGCATCCGGGTTATAATACGTTTTTTTTTCAACCAGATACTGGCCGACGTTTCCACCGTCCACCAACTGCACGACTGCCGAGAAGTTGTCTTTCCGAAAATCAAAGGCGGCTTGGTCACCCGGTATAAAACATGGAACTACTTGGCCAGCTTGGTTTATGCGATGATGAAGGTGAGGGTTTGTTCTTGAACGCGTCGGCTCTGTTTCAATCATTCTATCGAAATTACCAGGTTAAAACAGCCAGAAACACCGGCCGCTTGCATGTCACGCAGAAGGGTTGTTTAGACCAGTGATTCTCAACGTGATCCCACTTGGAACTTCTAGTGGATCGCAGTGAGTTCCATAAATCCTTGACAATAAGTTCACTTACCTACAGTACGGGTGTGTGCAATACAGTTTCGACTAGTTGGTTATAAGATGACAGCATAGCAAAGTGGTCCATTGGACATTTTTAATGGTCCATGGCCGAAAAAGGTTGAGAAACACTGGTTTAGACTCATTTTCCGAACGTCTGTTTGGCAAAAAACGTGGTGCTTTGATGATGCCGCTGCAAAAAACGTGGTGCTTTGATGATGCCGCTGCTGAATATTTTAGTTGCAAAGAACCGATTGCATTTATGTTCTTCCATATTTGATCGACCACATGTAATTGCTTCGTTTGAGAAGGTGCCGAATATTTTCAAGTCTAGGTTAAGCAGTCGAAAATCCACCATCATTTCACGTGAAAAATAATTTTGTGCCACCAAAAGTGACGTCAAACTTCCCGTTTTCCAACTAACTTTGGAGTGATGCTTTTGCTGCGAATTTTATTGTGCGTGGCCAGGCAGCACTGTGACAGTCCTGTCATTGCTCGTCGCCAACCTGCGAAAACACTTCGATCAGACTTTTGGATTCGGAAAGAACGCTCTTTTCTTGGATTGAATTCGTCATGCCGACTAATACGCCAGGAAAAAATGTGTGAATTGATTCTTACTTGGATTGAATTCGTAATACCGACAAACCCGCCAAAATCTGGGAATGACATTACTGGAAAAGTTGAGTCGCTCGCGGGCGATTTCTGCTGTGACAGTGTTAATTTTGAAACCGCTTGAGCGGTTGACATGCAAACTTTCACTCCACGCAGATCAATCCCGTTAGCAGCGATCGTGAGCCGAGTTGTTTTGTTTGGCGTCTGTTTGAACAATTTTCTGTCAAGTTAAATTTACAAGAATCTACCTGTGCTGTGAATGACACTGAAATGCATGAGTGCGGCCTATCTTCAGAAGAAGCTTTTCTGTCTGAAAGGACTGAAATTTTGTAAATTGTGATTGAAATTTTGTAAATTTTGAAATTTTGAGTGTGACTTTACACGAAATTTTACCGTCTTGGAAAATGAGATGAGTTTCTTTTTACATCATGAACTGATGGGAAATAAGCCTTATATTCGCTGGGAATCTGCATTGTTTCTAGCGCTGTGACAGAATACCGTGGTTCCTGTTTGTAGACATATTCAAGGTTGCAAATTCTTGCCCTCAGCGACTTGAAGCAATTTTTGAGATACAATCTGTGGTTCGTTTGATTGCTGGTTGTCCTTAACTGGTTGTGATGGTTAGTTGGTCACGCTGTGAGGTTTGTCACAAGAGCACGATGGTCGATGGCTTCTGGCTTTCTCCTTGCTCACTTCGCTTGATATTGCAACTTCGAAGAAAAGCATGAAAAAAACATGTTTCGCAGGCTTTTCTGCTGTTTGAGACCCTGCTCGCATTTTTACCAGCGGTAGCAACCCTGAAAAAATGACTTTGTTTTTATAGTCATTTGGCAGAAATCTCCTGTTGTGATTGAAAACAACGATGTCACGCCCCTTTTCCACCACCAGCCAATCCACGATCGTTTTGTGGAACACGCCCTCCTAATGTTGTCAGAGCGCTTTGGAGGTGTGAATTGCACCGAATCGACAGTAGCATTTTTTGTCAGACACGCCCGCAACCGCAAAGGCGAAATCAGACAATTTCCCCCTGAAATTTAAAAAAATATGTTTAGTTGTTAAGTACAACAACAAGTTACAATCATTTTGTCCCCACCGAAAATAACAGCTTGTTGCAGCCTTGTTGTCAGATATCAGGTTTTTGTCACACGTTTTACACTTTGCGCCGAAAGCGAGCGTTCTGCGATTTTATGCGTTTTTATGAACGTGGTTCAAGTTTGCCAAATACGTTTCTCCAAGTGAAATTAGGAACACTGCTTCGTTCGCGTCTCCTTTGGACTTCTTTGCATACAGCAGTTGCATGCACATTTGCATACAACAATTCTGCGTTTGTGAGCCTCGCCACCGTTTGCCCAGCTTCTTTGGCTTTGTCAGCGGTCTGACGTCATGCCCTATGCGCGCTGCGCCAACACGTTGCTTTGTGACGTGCATGACAGGCAAGGTTTTCATCGGTTATGCAAGGAATAGGATGGAGTGCAACGAAAACGCACGAACAACACGAGCAGCTCATAATTTCCCCGTTGTACTTCTGGTTTGTTTAACATCATGGACCGGCGTGAATGTTTTGGGCGTCTGCAGAAAGTCAAATATGAAATCACCAGTCGCTTGGTCCGCCTTTACCTGACTGATCTTAGCACCCCGTTGTTCTACTATCACTCGCTTGAGTTCCAACCTCGTCGCGCGCTTTGCTCGTTTTGAACAGAAACATCGCAGCTTTCGCCAATTTCGGGACGTCAACTTCCGCTCGGAAGTTGCTTGAAGCGTAGCGTGTGTGCAGATGGCGCTGTTTTGCCAGCAAATCCGACGCATCCATAGTGTGGCGAGGTTTGCGGACAGTCCGTCGAAAGAAACCGTCAAATCGGTGCGTCATAAACGTGCAAAAGCAATCACAGCAGGTTGAAACCCACCGCGAAGAAAACGTGGGCCGCGCCTCAAATGATTTAACGTTTGTACCGGCGACCTTGTACACTTATATCGCTCATCACCAGGATATGCCTTGCTCTACTCAAAGCTTCGCCCATCTCGTGTCATTGAGACCTTGTCTTGTACATATTTATCCAGGCTAGGTGAAGAACGCAGCTTTTGCTGTCAATACGCCTCTTTGGCTGTTCTTCAGGTTCCAAAGCTAACTTCCATGAACAGGTTGCTATACTGCAGTACCGAAAGCATAATTCGCATAGCGCGTTTATTGAACTTGCGTCCTTTCCCTCATTGTTGCCGCTGCAGACACAAGTTGCTTTTAATTGCGGAATAGATCAAGCCAATGTCAGATCGTATCTATATTAGTACAGTAGTTCTCAAAGTGGGCGGAATTGCCCCTTTGGGGGCAAGGGGCGAACAAAACAAAAGGGCAACAGGGGGGGCGAAATTACACAAAGGCGGTGAAAACGCTCAACCACTACCATTAATCGATCATTGAGTTAAGTTCAGCAGTTACCTTAATGCTCTCAAAGCAAAGAAACTGTTTGTTGATTCATAAGCGAGGTGCTCCGCGACTGTGCCTCACTAAAGTGTCACCCAGTATTTCGAAGCATTGTGAAGGCCGCCAAGCACATCCATCAAACTGGGAGTATGGTGTGTATCGATTTCTTTAAATAAAATGCTTTAAGAATGCTACCTCTGCATTATCAGGCTTGGACAACGATGTGTCGAGAGTGGAAAGGGGCCGATTGAACAAAAAATTTTGAGAAACACTGGTATATATCGTGACTTTACAAAAGCTTTAAGTGATTATGTCGTAATCTTTCTATGCGTTTGTTGGTTGTGTGATAATCGTACGTTGTTCAGCCTCATTAAAGCAACTTCTATCGAAAAGGTAGCTATTCCCGACTTGTAATCAGATCGTGTCGCGTGACCAAAATCTGTCATAATGCATGCACTTTTGTCTTCATTCCTGCAACGAAAACAACGGCCAAGGAAATCGAAGCCAACGACATCGTCCGAATATTTAGCTAATAAAATATCCACATCTGTAGCAAGGAGATAAAAATTCGTAGTTTTCGATCTTGTTTTTATTTTGGCTTTCTTCCTCTGCGATGAGAGCCAAGGCCTCTCTTTCTAGGAGACCTTGCGAGAACCCGATCAGCACTACCGTCGCCTGCTTACGCCGTAAAAACGCTGCAAAAAGTTCCCGAGATGCGTTGCATGTTCGCTGCCCTGTCGGATCATTCCATGCTCTGTTCTGCGTTGATCCGTCGTGTCTACAATCGCTGACACGTGTAATGTGCATCTGTTTGTTTTTCCTTGAAATGCAGTTCGACTTATCAGCCCCGGGCTAAACTGCTTGCTTTGATAACTGCCGATTGACCTGGGCGACCCTGAGCTGTTTCCCAGTGCCATGCAGCCTTCTCAGCTGAAGTGCGTTCACGCAGTTAAACGGCGGTCTGCTTAGTGTTTTGATTGTTGGATTCATACGAGTGGCCATTACTTTTGCGGTTTCTTTTGCTGAGGCTGGCCGTCTTGCGGCGTTTCCCACTGTCTTCCTGAAACCTTTGTTTGCCATGCCCAAATACGGAGGTGCCACTTATGCTGGTTAATGGTCATGTCGTTTGCTCGTACCCGAAAAATATGCGTATACATCTGATAAACGCTTTGCTTATGAGTTACGTTTTTCTTCTGGCCCACCTGAACATTCAACAAATTAGCTCGCTGCGGTTGAGAGCCTACGCACAAGCCCAATGTTCAACGCAATTGAATCTCCCACCACACAAGTTTTTATTTGTAATTGATGCTATCTGATTTCGACATTATTCGATGAGCATCGACAGTGGGCTGCAGATCAAAGTTGTAGTAGTCGCTTCAACGCAACTTATGTTTAAATAGAGTCTCGTCGCGAAGCATTTCATCGCCGTGAGACGTCAAACGGAGGAGCGATGCCTGGCAAGGAGACAAGAAATAATTTCCAACATGCCCCAGCTCAATTTTGGCTACAATGCTGTTGCTAAAGCGATCAAAGGTATTTTGCGATTAGGAATGCATTTTTCAGATGGCTTCGGTCTGACTCGTGCTTCTGTGTTCCGTGAAAGCACCGGTTGTTGATTCGTCTCCTCGCTTCCTTCCACCTTGAATTTCGCTTTCCCACCCCTCGTTCAAATGGTCTGAGGTATCTATCGTGCTTCATTCGGGGTCGAGTAACCCGGTTGTAAAACTCCAATTTTGACAGGGCAGGTTTCGTGGACAAATACACCGAGAGGCCATTTCTCTTTTTTATAATTTTTGCCTTGCATGTCTCATCAAATGGTTACAATCTGCGGGCCATGTAGCTTAATTTTCAAATACTTTTGTTGTAGCTGTTGTTTAACATTTGGCGCCAGGTGAGTGTCGACTCGATCGTAATTAACGCACAGGCGTCGGAATTTCGGAGTATACGCAAACGAGCGGTGGAAAGGGAATAGCGATTGCAAAGTTGCGCTCGTAGACGGTCTATGGTCTGACGCCAAATTACTTGTTGCCACGTTTCAAGTACAAAAGTCCCAACGCGATGCCGATGCCGTGTTGCAACGCGCTTAAGCAGAGAATAAATGTGCCGCGTCACCCGAGAACTAACACGTCACGTCGCTATACTGTGGATCAGGTCAAGATCAGGTGCCTTTTCAGCCACAACGCGGCTGCACCTGTGATTTTCTCCCTACTGGCTTGTTGCTTCGTCCCAACGATTATTTTTTAACGATTATATTGTTTATATTGTTCGATTATATTGTTTATATCGATTATAACGATTATATTGTTTACATTGTTTAACGATTATATTGTTTATATTGTATTTTTTAACGATTATATTGTTTATATAACAATTATATTGTTCGCGTTGACCGAGAAGCTGTTGCAACAGAATGTCGCAAGGCCGCTGGGACTGTCCGATTGCGCGTCTGTTGCTGCACGTTGGAAGAAAAGCACCTTGCTGACTGGGAACTCGCGCGCAGCGCTATGATCGTTGTTATGAAGCTGGCTTTGTATAAAGCAATTAAAGCCGCTGTGAAAATTTTCAAAAAAAAAGAAAATTACCAATGTCGTGATCGATTGTGCATTGGAATCTGTTTGATGTCAGATTTTCCTCGAGGCAGTTGGACGACGACACGGTTCTGTTGTTCTCAAGTAGCTGCTGTCTTAATTGATATACGAGAGAGCTCACTGTGCAACGCAGTGAAAGGTGTTCGTTGGTGCGTGTCAGTCTTCTTCGTTTTGCTGCTGACCTCCAGCCCAACCAGGTCCAAGTGCGCCTTTTGATGTGTTCGTGAGAAACTCGTGATCAATGTTCCCTCTAAGGTGCGCAAATACTCAGGACCACCAGATCATTTGCGCAGTAAAATCTCATTCTCGCGTACTTGCAACAATCCAAATTTAAAAGTAAAAGATCATGAACATTTTTAGGGCAGAAGCAGAACGCTTCTGAGCACATGGCATACCGCTTTCAGAAGTTATTTGAATTACAGTAATGTTTAGTTTGTTCGTATTTTGATCAGGTAAGTTTTTATACTTATTTTAATAATTAACAAAGTTTGTAATTCATATAGAACTAGGCTCAAAGCATTCATGCTCACTCAAAATAAAAAATGCTCAGTGTAAAATTTTATTAAAGAAAACACTACTCGTGATGCTGCTCGAATGTCATTTTCAAATTTTCATCACTTTTATGTTCATGGTATTTGTCGTGCACAGGCAATTCTGTTCGACCATGCGCTGGTATGTAATGTATTTTCCGGTGGCTTTGCTGCGGCATAGGGAACACATGTACGAGGCACGATCAAAAACATTGTTCTTGTTCATCAGAAAACTCCCTCGCGTTGGTCGAGGCACGATCAAATGCATTGTTCTTATTCAACAGAAATGTTGTTTTAATTTGTAAAATAAAAAAGGCGTTTCTAACCTTGTGCGTACACTTCTGTGCTTGTCAGATGTGTTGGCGGACTGTTTTGACCCTTACGTCACAACGGAAATTGTTCCCAAGCTGCCCAATCTTGTGAACACCATGTCAGATTCAGTGAGTTGTTGCTATTCAGTCTTCGTGCTTAAGTGGCACTCTATGTCTTGGATTTATAGCGGTTTCATTTTCGTTGTTGTATCAGGTTAGTTGGTTTCACCTGACGTTTTCGTAACGCGGAACAGTTGGCGGAGTTTTAAAGCGCCACTACTCCAGTGTTAAAACAGTCGCATTGTTTCCTGCAGAAATTAGCGTTTGTCAGAAAAAAACGTCGTTTTTATATTCAGGTCATAGGAAGAATATGCGGCAGGTAATGTACATTTCTAATGTAAGCATTTGTTGCTTACGAAAAATTGAAACTCAGGAGTCCGCGCATTTCGCTTCAAATCTTTTATCGAAATCGGTCGCGGTATCACTGCGTGTACAAAATTCTTTTCTTGTTAATTTTCTCCCAAATATTTTAGTAAAGTTTGAGCGATCACGTGCGTTCAACCGCGCATAGGTCGTCCCGAATCAGTGATTTTCAAGTTACAAGCCAAGCCGACCGCGCGAACCGTGATATCGCTGAAGCGCCGCGATTTCTAATTTGCGCACGCGCTTTTCGTTACAGCTTGCCTCCCCCTTGCGAGCCACGCGAGAGCTGTTCTTGTCCTTGGTGCAAGGCGTCCAGGAGGTGGCGACGTCGCAATCTTCGCAGTTCGCCAACAACATCGATCGTTACTTTCTCCACACCCTCGATTTCGCGCCCAGGTATCAGTTACTGTTTGCTGTTACTGATGGTTTACCGGAATAGTACACGCGGTCCTTGAAATAACGTGGGCGGCGACGGAATTTTCTCGCCAATTTTTGCCGATGTCATCCTAACTCAGCAGCATGTCGCTGCGGCGTGCGTCGTTTTTGGAATCTCTGTCACTACGAAAGTTCCATGTTGGCATGTCGGCCGTCCGGCCGGCAACGCCACGTGACCACGATGAGGTCATCATGGTTCGGTGACGACGAGCTCGCACGCCGCGAGCGCACGCATGTTTGCGATGTGTCCGAACAGGCTGCCTTGCCGTGGTGGCCTTGACTGCTTAAGAAAAATCGGCCGTGGTTTGTGCTTCTCTCCAAATAATCCCCCCCCGAATGTTTTAGGCGAAACGGTTCCAGCTGCGACGCTTTCCTGATCAGATGGTGGCGATTTATTTTGTCACCTCCTTGCGACTATAGTTTTGGTTCAGTAGCGCCTTGGCCAAGTGTTTGAAACGGATAAAGGCGAGCTTCACTCAACGAACAGTAACAGTCCGACCAGCGTCATCAAGCGGTTTTTCATGTGCATAATGCGTTCAGACATTGCTATGGTGCGGAGCCGCTTTTCACCCTTTGTCAATGGCTGCCTGACCTCGGCTGTGCTGGCTTATTTTGTTTCGCACATAGCATTGGCTTTTCTCATTAAAGCTCCAGTCATGGCGGTATGCGGAAAGAAATACTAGTCTTCTTCATTCTGCAGACTTAATGTGTAGAAATCGGACCAATGCATTATTCCATTCCACGACAATTGCGACGACATCTCAGCCCTTAGCCAAGTTTTAGGGTTGGTGTGGAGTGGCAAAATACATTTTTAGGGGCAAGATTTTTCTTAAATGTTAGAAACAAACTGTGACGTCACAAATCTGGGCCTGCGATAGTTCTATTCAAATCTACGTCACGCGTTGCACGCACCGACCACTGACATGATGATACGTCACGTGCAGCAGGTATTCGCGCAGCTCTCCTGTTTAATGTTCGTTTCTTGCGTTGCTTTAATCTGCCTTTGTCGTGATGCTTTCGTGAAAGAGAAACACTGCAGGGCCGCAAGTTTTAACTTCAGGTACGACGTAATCGCGTTCGCGTCTTGGTAAAAAAAGTTCGCGATTTTGTTGCTTTCAGGTGTACGTAAGTTGCTCGTGAATTCTTGACTTGAAACTTCTCTGCATCGGAAGGTGTCTGAAATTCTGGCTTCCACGCTTGTAATTTCAATTTCTGTTTGTTTGTTTTTCTTAAAGAAATCCTGATTTCGTTTGCCCGGTAAAAGACTGGCACAGCAACCGGAAAACGGCCTTGGACGTCCTGGAAAAAACCTTCCACGGCACCGACTTCTCGTCTCATTTGAACAGCATCTGTGTGTGCCAGCAACGAGTAAGTGGTCGGCTGTGTAGGATTTTTGCTGTTGCAGCTGCCTTGATTGCCAGGACCGGCAACAAGTTGATTTGAGCGCACACACTTTTTATAACATCTGTGCTCACATGTCGCGGCATTTCGTTTTTTAGCCCTGATGAAGACAGTTGTATCAACCGTCGAAACGTTGGCAAG
>JGI24021J15306_10007095_pt1 | contig 13592 bp, 14 predicted proteins | sample Ectturendosymbi1_FD_15306 | JGI IMG/M metagenome (IMG submission 15306) | reverse complement strand
CAAACAGGTGAAAACTATCATAGAAGCTCGTATACTTTATCATAGTAACTCGTATACATAGTGCTCTTATTTGCAGTAAAATACAAGTTTATGACGTTATGGATGAATACAAAAATTAATTCCTCTGCTCCATCTGGACTTCTCCATTTAATCAAGCACCTTTTAAATCTTCAATAAACTTTTCCGCGTTCTCTCAATGGGGAGTCGGGTCGCGCTTCGCACCTCGGGTATAAATTCAATAAACAAATTGCAAGGTGCAACAATTCTCAGATAAAGATCTTTGATTTGTTTGAATTCCCACACGTACTAGCTGCTTAGACATCTAAAGCGAAACTGCAAATGACGAATTAGACGAACAAAACGCTTCTCGGGGGTAGAAACAGGTGACGAATTGACGAATTAGACGAACAGAAATGTACACAAAAGATGGGGATTCTACCGGGACCGACTAAAAAGTGACGAATTAAGCGAATTGACGAATTAAACAATGACGAATTAGACAAGTTCTACTGTATATAGATATCTCTTGTTGAATTTTCGGGCTAGACAACAGAAAAATGCGTGTGTGTTATTGCAATGAGTAAGTTAGTGATTTCAGTAAAGTCGGCAGATCAACGCGTGTACACGATTGCAGTTAACAGAGGCGGATGCACCCGCTTTGAGATTTGAAGGACCGTATGAATTTGACGAAGTATCGAGGTTGAGACGATGAGGGGAAATTTAGAACCTAGCTCTTTGTGATAGCGGCTTTATGATTTACCCGAACTGTTAAAGGTGCTTGGGACTTTCTTGCATCACACCTTGCATCAGTTTAAACCGAGGGTGTGCAACCCCTGGACGGCGGGCCAAAAGTGGCCCTGGAGCTGAAGTCTTGTGGCCAGCGAAAGGACAAGATTTTAAAGCAAGCATTGCGGTTTTTAAAGCTGTTTTTTCGGTCATAGACCGAATAGTTTTTGAAATGACCGGAAAAAATTAAGTCATTTCAGTCAGAATGTCTAAAAATATAGGCTACTGAACACTGTTACACAATTGACTGAAATATCTTCGCAAAAAAACTGACTGAAATGTCTCAGCGAAAAAAAGCCCGATTTAAAGGTCATTGCCCAACTTCCGTGGGTGGCCAGCGAGATGACTAACCCGCTGAGCTTGGCATATCCAGCTGTGACCCGTGGACCAATCTGATTATGTACATTTGGGCCAGCAGTGCTGCATGGTTGCAATACACACCCATGGTGTAAATCGCTCCGGTGAACTTCACGCTATGTTTAATTTAAAATACGAACGGACAAACCTTGCATAGTTAAAACGTCGGTGTAAACACGTACTGGATAAAACTTAGGTGTTTCGAATACATTTCGTCAGACGAAGGCAAAGAGTTAAATTATTAAACGTTTTTTGCTTGTCGGCAGTGCTCCCGTATGCGCATTGGTCCACAACGAACGACATTTACGTTGGAATTTTCCAAGCTTATCGTCAAACTGTTTTTCAAGAACTCCTTCCCTTTACCTCTTTTTGCCACATTTCGCAAATCTTTCAGATATACACACTTTCTGCAAAAAGAATATAAATATTTCCTTTCAGTTGTTACCTCCTTTATTTGACAACTGCATCCATTTGTTATCAAAACGTTGCAGAATATCCGGGCAGTTCTTACGGATTGAAATACGTTATTTTCGCAAGCACTCCGAGCTTATCTTATCTTCACCCGGCTGAAAACATCGGTTGTGTCCGTTCAGCACCGAAAATTTTTCTTAGACCCGAGCGAATACTACGTGTGAACTACTTTTTTGTGCGTCTATTTTAGTCAAGTCTTGATTTTGAGGAACACTTTTGCATGTCTTAATTCAAAAACTTTTTTTATGCCACGCTTTCCGCGTGAACGCGTTAAAAACACGCTGCGTGCTTGCGTAACGTGTTGAAAACACGCTGCGTGCCTGCGTAACTGCAAATATAGTTTGGCTTATTTCTTTATACATTGTATAAATGTGATGCGATGTTGTTAAATAATGGTTGTGCTTCCTTTCAGTGGAGACCCCAACAAATGTGATTTGACTGGAAACACCCCTCTGCACCTGGCTGCACAAAACGGCCATTTACATTGCGTGTCGTTTTTGGTGGCATATGGCGTTAATCTGTGGAAGTACGACAACGATTATCACACCGCTAAAGATGTCGCTGGCATCCGCAATCAGCTGGATTGTGTCAGATCCATTGACAAAGCGATGAGTCAGCAACTGACTAAAGATCCAAAAGTATGATTTTTTTGTTTGTTTTTTGAAAATGTTAATTTTGTTATCATTGCAAAGCAACTGTTTACTATACGCATCTTGTGAAAAATGCCTGCATACGACGTCTTTCACGTTCGCATTTGTTCAAGCGTTTTTCAGTTAAAATAACTCAGGATCTACTGTTGCATTGAATTTTTGCAGAAAGTGAAAAATAAGCAAGAGGCAGCGAGAAAGGAAGCGCAGGAGAGGATCAAGAAATTCGAAGCAATCCGTGAAAAAGAAATACGAAAACGGGACAGCACATCGTATGGCATAGCTTACGTTGTGCAGCTGCAAGTTTTTGTTCTGACACGCCTGCAATTCATGTTTTTGTCATTTAAAATTTAAGGCAAACAAAGAAAACGAAATTACTAGGAACTGAAAACAAGAAAAACTGTTCGCAGGATTTGTTAGCTTCCTTAGTGAGAATCCATTAGAAATTAATAGTAATGGGTATGTTTTACATGAACATGAAGCTTCGTTATTTTCAAACTATTTTCCAGGTTGCTCATGTACATTTAAAGGTCACTGCATTTTCCTAACTGTGATTCACGTCAGTCCTTGATTAGCGGTCGTTACTTCTCGACCTTCGCATTTGATGGTCTTGGTTTTGTTCTTTAACCTTACGGTGCAGGTTGGACCCAATTATGTACATGGAATTGTCGTCAGTTTTAACCGTGAAGTTTTCGTTGTATCAGATGCTTCACCTATATGCGTTTATGCGCATCTCAATGAGGGAAACGCTTCACAGCGAAAAACGTAACCGTGTGAGTGCAATGTGGAGCGAAAACTGGTTGTTTAAATCACACCTGGGCCGGCGAAACGACCTTTTAAAAGCGATAAGTTTGAAGAACTCATCCATCATCAAATTTCTCAGTTTCAAGCACTGCTTTCCTCAGTATTGACTTCAGCTTTCAAAAAAGTCCAGCTTGTTTCAGCCTGAACATCTGCAAAATTTGGTTGATCTGAAGATGTTCTCCGTTACACCGCCACTGCTGAATGTTAAATTTGTCCAGGATGCGTTGTACTGATTATTCATATATGTTCATAACATCTGACGTTGGTAGCCACAACTTCTTCTTCACCCCTTGGAACGTCATGACAGCATCCATCATGTTGTTTGCGCTCCTCGGGCTTGTAGGTTTTTCGCCAAAGCAGTGGTGCATGTAGTTTTTATTCCAAGATTTTGTATTTATAAGTTTTTTTCATACATTTGATCGCATCAAACAACATTTGATTCTATTTTTGGTCCTAAATCGTATCACAACTTTTTGTGAATGAAGAAAACTCGTTTTCCAAACTTTTTGACTAATGTGAGTTCGACACCTTGACGCCATGAATTTTGTTTAAGACATGGAGTCATTTGTTTTCTAAAATGTGAAAAGCATTGTATAAGAGTATGAAATGTCACCTCGATTCTGTTTAAAATACTTACGGATAATTTCATGAAATGGCTACATCATCCAAATTGTATTCACTGCAATTCATTTGGATTTTCATACATAGAAAATGTAAGAACTCTTGTTATTGACATTGAAAGCAAACATTAAAGCTTTAACATTGGTGCACTTCTGCATTACGCCCACAGATCGATGCGTTAGCTTCAGTTTAAAGTCTGAATCGTGCGTTTTTTGTTTTTTTATTTGCGGCGAAACATCGCTTCATTTTAAACTGTACGTCATTGTCCTTACGCTTCGTTGTTTTTAATTCTGTTGACTCCATTCATTCCATCTTAGTGTTCTTAGCTGAGAAAAGCGCTTTCCAGCAGTGCAATGAAACCAGTATGATCAAAGCCTGTACAATGACCCAGCACAGTTGAAGTCTGTTCCTAAACAACGAGATTTCGACAAATTAACAAAGTGGTGATCCAGGCCTCTCCAAAACGTAAAAACGACCCTGTTAAGCAGGTGACTCATATAGCGCTTTTGTCCCCACACATGAAAGGGCTCTTCCGATTGTGAGCTACTGTTTCGACTTGAAAGCCTTTTTTGTTGAAAAAAAGGTTGTAGACTATTTTTGTTTCGTGAGTTTGAGCGCAGTGGCACACCTGGAATTTGGAGAATTTTCCTTAGCATCACTGTGGGTCCAACGAACCCACAAGGTGCATTGAGAAAAACTCTTGGCCTGAAAACGGAATTAAGTGTGGGAGTGTTCCTGAAACACAACCCGGTGGTAAAGCATCAACAGATATTTTGGAGGAAAAAAAGCGGCTGTGCGCAGGGTTTTCTAAATAGCTCGGCCTAAACGTAAGTTTTTTGTATTGCTAGTGGTGAACATAGTTTTTGCAACGCTTCTAACCTGAAAAAAATCGTGGTGGTGCCTCATATTTCTCCAACTAAGTATTACTGTATATTTGAAGGCACCTGGAGAATTGTCCAAAAACTCTTTACCTTTGTGTATCGCTTGGCTATTTCTGAATCTGTCGAAATTCCAGTTACATAAGCTGGAAGCCAGCAGTGCGGTAGATCAGCACTCTGATTGCAGAAACCTGTATTTTATTTCAATGCAGGAAAAAGTTTAGCTCCGGAAATGTGACGAGACCAGCGCCGCAGAAGACGCATGGCTCTTTAAGGAAGTATTTCACCACGATTGGGGTGAGTGCGTGCCGTGCTGCGCTGTCCAGTGTGGTTGCTACCTCGATATCAACGGTGAACATTGCTTCGTTGTGCTAGGGAGGGTGTAGCCATTCTAATTGGACATTTTCCAGCATAAACACGACAGTTCAATCAGTATCAGCGCCAGGTATACGGCGCAAATATAGAGGTCGACCGATATGTTTTTCGACCGAAACCGATATTTTCCATCACCGATATCTTCGCACTTAAACCACAGTTAAAAGACATAACAGTGCATATTAAACCAACTCACAAATCGGAATAGCTTACAACTGAAGGAATGCAAGGAATTATTTCTTTTTTTGCAAAATAATGATTTGACGATCAAAATGTATCAATTTTCCGTTGAAGTCCAGAATCCTGCAATGAACATCTTCCTCCATCATAGACATGGTATTGGTTTCTGATGGTTTGCATTAAAAAATATTATATCGACGGAATTTTGCCGATAAAACTGTATATTCGACCGATTGCGGGCTTCCTACGGGAAAAAAACTGACTTTTGTTCGTGGTTGTCAAGCCATGCTTGAACACCCAGTGATACATCCACGGTTTGAACTGAAGCAAACTTTGGCCACTCACGTGACTCCAAAATCAGTTGTTTGTTCCTTAACTTCGAATCCTCAACTCCAATTTCAAAAGTGTTCATGTTCAGTGACTGCTATACGCATTTTTATGCTTGAAATAGCTTATCGCCAAAATGCGATGCACCTCTGTTTCCTGTGCTTTCGACAAAGAAGCAGATTAGTTGAAAGTACGTTTGGGTTTGAAAGATTTTTCAGAATCCTGATCATCTGTACCTTAATTATTTTCATACTTTTTACTAAATGGACTCGAGAAAAGACGCGGAATGCGCGGCGTTTAACAATAAACAATATACTATTCCAACTTTCAAAATAATTATTTGGAAAGAGTTGCAAAAAAACAGGACCCAGGGTTTTTTAAGGTATTTTGCGGGTCCCCAGAATGGAAAATCGGATCCTCTAGAATCAGAGGAAATTATCAGGGGACATATCTGAACGGATACTGCAATCAATATTATGAAATGCTAATAATGGATGCTTTGTTACGCATACTACCAAAGACACATTGTATGCGTCTATTAACCCGTTGGGTTGGTAATATGCGATTCCTTTTCAAAACATCTCTAGTTATATGTAATTTAGTCGGAAATTTTTCGGGTCCCTATAGGTCCATACCGGGTACTTAATATTTTCCTAAAGAAAAAACCTGAGGACCTGTCTTGTCACGAAACGGCGTTATTGACGGTTATATTGAAATTGGTTTTTACCTGAACATCAGCACAGTGTCTACGGCAATGCTACTGGTTGCAGTTCACTTTTTCAGGAATATTTTTTTCATGCGCATTCGATCAAACTGTGAGTGGTCATGCGAGAACGCTCTTGTTTTCAGCGGAAAAAACCTTTGTCAGTTCCCAAGGGAATCGAAGAGGTGAAGGCGGAAATTGATGAAAATCCCGTCGATTTTGTCCCATCCGTCGTAAGTTCTGTGTCTGAGTTGCGCGAGCAGCAACTTTACCGAACACATCATCGGCGAGTGGCAGCTGTTAGTTGCTTGCTATCGCAAACGTGGCATGTTGTATACTGCTTACTCATGTTCTTGTGGAAGCGCCAGGCTAATAACAATGACCAGAGCACCAATGGGATTAACGCAGCATTTCCGATCAAGTCACAAGTATGCGGTTGCTGATCGATTTCGTCATTTGCGAATCAAGTTTTTCAGTTGTTTGCTGAGAATAACTCAATGATTTTCGTGGATAAAAGAAAGATATTGCAAATAATTTCTCTTTTGCTCGAATTTCATCATTGGTCATTGGAATACGACCAGTCGATGTCACCCGTGGAGGCCTGAGACTCCATTCACATACATTTTTAAGCTGAACAGTCAAATGCAACAAAATCTTGAATGCGCGCTGAAGGTTTTCCAGTTTAGCAGTGCGGCTGCTGTAAATGCCCAGTCCCCCTTTTAACGTTGAGTGGCTAAAGAGCGCCTGCTGACGCTAAGCACGTGATCGCACAGGATTCAAACGTCATCTACAAGCAAACCGACGAGATGAAGGACCTCATTGCCACGGATGACGCGTCGAACCGGCGCCCAGCGGTGCAAGATATCTTCCCTGGGGAGGAGGACAACGACAGACCAGTTGATTTCACTGCGAAAGGTTTCACCTTCGATATGACGTCCAACCGGTTTGGGACGTTTAGGTGCGCCCGTTTAATGAAAAGCGAGCATTTCTCTTCTCGTTTATTTAATAGAACTTCATTGCCCGAGATAGAGCATTCAAGGTTAGCCTCGTTCTCATATTTTTGAGTCTCGGTCTGGTCTCGAACCGTTTGTCTCATGGCGTTGGTGCCCTATCGACACATGTTTTTGATAAACTAAAGCTGTTAAACCTGTCTGCTGTTAGTCTGATCCTTGCAGGAAAAATAAAAAAAACATTTACAGAAATCAAGAAAATTTGACAAAATGGAAGTGAGAGGTGTGGACAGGGTTGTAAAAAAAACGACCCAAAGAAAACCACCTGGTTTTTTTTGAAAAAGCCCAGTTAAAAAAAAACAATAAAACCCACCAAAAACCCAATTTTTATTTTTTCTTTGAAAAAATCTACTAAGAAGTAAAAAATGGAAGAGGCAGGATACTTGTACAGTTAACTTTGCTTTTTTTAATCAAACAAAACGAACAGCAATGAAACTTGAAGGATCTGAAAAAAAATTAACAGTTTGTAATGGTTATCTTTCTCAGCTCTGCACAATCAGTATATTTTAAACAATATTTCTGCCTTATGTGCATCTATCAACTCTTTCTGATTTTGGACCATACCAAATCATATGTTGAAGAAACACTCTGAAAATCAGGGGTCACCAATGTGGCGCTCACGGGCACCAGGTCGCCCGCAAGCACCAAGCAGATTGTCCGCGGGCGTAGGCGTAACCAAACGGCATGGCCCCCAAATTTCTAGCATTTCTTGTCGTTTTGCGCTTTGAGAGGTGTTGTCCCAAACAAAATACTGTTGCTCGCTGAAAGTCAAAATATTTGGCTCAAACAAATTTTCAGCATGACTGCGCTACTGTCCGCGGGCCTGCTCTAAAAATAATATTAGCACGATCAGTGTCTTCACATTGCGGAATATCTTAATTGTTAATACTAAAATAATTAAAGGTAAATTGAGCAACATTTTTATTTCAGAAGCGTGCATCAAACTGATAGCTCTTTGCATTAATCGGCACGTAAGAAGTAGCTCTCAGCTTTAGTAAGGTTGGTGATCCCTGCTATAGATGCTGAACTAGCAGGGCATGCAGACGTTCTTGACATGAAACTGCAGAGTTTGTGTGGAAATGGTTTTTCTTTGTTTGCTGTGCGCATTCTTGCCAAGCTTTGCCATATTGAAGTGAATTGACCAAAAATTTGCAAAAACAAAGATGGGTTACATTCTTTACCCTCAAATTTGAATGGCGTAATATGGGCGTGGCCAACTGCGGCTCGCGAGCCGTTGCATGCGGCTCTTTGAGCTTTCCGAAAAATTATATGTTAGTTCTTTATTTTAGATTTCTATCGCAAAGTGCGGAAATATTGTAAAATGGTGCTGTGGTAGCTAGCGTGCTGCACAGTATTACTTTTGCACGTTGTTCAAAACGAATTATGATGTCACAGAAGCGTAGATTGCAAATAAATTCGTGTATTTAAATTTTTATGCTGTGGCTCCGTGTAACTTGGGTTTTACAATATGCGGCTCATACATAGAGCAGGTTTGGCCACCCCTGGTATAATAGGTATAACAAGTTATTATTCTGTAATTCTGAAAATAATGATATTACATGATGAAATAAAAACAATAAAAAATAAGGTTTTTCCATTTTCCTTAAAAAAAAGAATAAAATCTTGTTTCTTTTTAAAAAAACGGGTTTTTCTCAACCCTGGTTGTGGATCACTTTCTTCGATAAACACTAGAAAAATTTTGGCACAACCTAAGCTTTTCATGTATCAAGTCTTAGATTTGACAATTCTCAGTTTGTTATTCTCGGGCCTAATCGCGGTCACGCTTTAATTTAGTAGAAGGTCAATCAGTATGGTCGGAGCAAGGAGTAATGAAATCGCTGTCGAGCGCGTGTATCGCAGGGTTTCTGCGTAGTCTGGAAAAGTATGGAAAAAATTTCGTCATTTTCCAGCCTGGAAAAAATCATTTTTTGGTCTGTTAGTATGGAAAAAGAAAATAATTTTCCAGACTTTGATCTTTTGACATACATTTTCGTAATATTTTATTCAAGATTGACGATATTGCTTACGTCATGTCAAATGCATGCCTGTATTTGACCTGGGTAGGTCATTCGGAAAAGTTATGTTTATAAAAAGTCTGGAAAAGGTCTTGAAAAAGTCTCGAAATTTACATTCAAAATCGCGTAGGAACCCTGGTACATCAGTTACGATGTGCGACAACGGTCACATTGCCCTAACGTCAGCGCGAGGCCGCGCGGAAGAGATAGGGGTAGCAGCATTACAGTGGTAGACTGATCCTGGTCGAGCGGGCAATCTCTATTGCTGCTCCGCCCATGTCTGTTGGTCGCCATTACGGGTTCGCACCTTCACTATGAAGGTCGCAACAGACGCTCGGCAATGGTTGTTCTTGCAATGCAGAGGGTTCAACATATCGGGGAGTTTGTATGACGTTCTTCCCACCGAGCGGCAGACGAGCGAGAAAGACGAGGACGCCATCGTTCCTGACATCGTACGCCCAGGTACGCTGTGCGAAGTTAGTTTATTCGATGCCCGCACACCCACGCGCAAACGAACACTCAAAAACCAGCACACGCACAAATGGCGTTGAAGGAGTAAGTAGTACGTTCTTGTGATCGGGGTTGCGGAGTCGGAGGTAAACTATCCGACACCCGACTCCAACCTTTCCAAAATTTCCGACTCCTTAACATAAAGGGAATGACATCTGGCTGCTAAAATCAATAGAACTCGTGGTACACATCAAGAAATCTCTGTTTCGACAAAAGTGTTGAAGGAAATGGTGCCATTTCAACAGGAATTCCCAATTTAGGAGTGTGNTGTAAAAAATTATCCAACTGGACATATGGAGTCGGAGTCGGACAAAAAAATCCGACTCCGACTCCCAGTGTTGTTAGGAGTCCGACTGCGCCCAAAAGCCTCCCGACTCCGCAACCCTGCCTGTGATAAGGTCCAAGTAGAACAAGTTATAACGGTAAGTGCGGCAATAGATGTCCGCATATGACCTGGGGTCATTTGGGCTGCAGTGGTCAAGGCGAAAAATACGTGTAGTTGAAAGCTTGCATTCTTCCAAAACAACCGTGTTAGCGCCATTTATGCGTGCGTTTACTACCGCCACATACACTGTATCTACAGTATACTCTTGTTCTTCATCTACCTGCGTGTTCCGGGGACACACGCAAGCAGTGAATTACTGCAGGTATTTTAGGTACCTGCGTTCGTAAAAACATTACTTTTACGACTACTCGCTGACAGTTGCTTGTGGCGGTGACGAGACGAAGATGTAAAGCTGAAAGAACTACTGATCTGGCAAATACGGAAACCCTATGTTAATAATCAATGTAGGAATTCGGTGTATTGTTGTTTGTTCGATATTTTCTGGAAACGCACAAAATTGGCTGATTGTGCGACTCGTTGTCATGAATTTGTTTATTTTGAAATACCACTCGCTCATCCTCAGCAGTTCTTGAAGCAAGAGTGGATGGAAAATTGCCATGCAACTTCCGCCGCTTTTACCAGAACGGCTCTTTTGCGCTTTACCGTGGTGTGCCGCTGTAATTTGCCGAAAACAAGCGGACGTGTGCTTTCCAGAAATGCCTAAAAATGAAAGCGACGCCAGCTCCGAGGAATCTGTCGAAGAGGAGGAACAGTCCGAACTAGACCTTTTCCTCAGCGGCCTGGGACTTTCTGACTGGGCTCCGCTATTTACGGTAAGTTGTACAGGTAATGTACTCTGGCAGCAACAAGTTATCACAATTGGAATTTTGGTCTTGTGCAGACTTTCACGTAGCTTTTGTTATCCTATCTTATTATTAAGGAAACAAAACATGCCCAGAACTGCATTTACGTTGATAATTACCAGCGATGTCGTATCGGAAAAGTAATTCGATTAATTGGTTTTTCATTCATGCATTTTCATGCCCGCTTTTTTCTTGGGAGGGCTGCGTGACACCCTTTTCGACTCGGCTGTTAATGTCTGTCCAATTCATATAGGACTATGAAGAGGAGTGATAACTGTATACACACCCTTGTCGGAGTCCAGCACACAGTAAATCGCTGTGATTCAACTTCACCGACATCGACACAAACCTCTGAGCAGGAATAATTTTTTCCCGAGGAACCCGGTCTAATGTTTTCTCGAAGTCGACAAAATACGTGTGGACATCTTTGACATACTCCCCAAGTTTTCTCGAAAATCTGCTGGAGAGTGAGAATTGGGTCTATAGTTCTACGGCCGGGACGAAAACGGCACTGGGTATCATCCAGTTTTTTTGTGTTAATTTTATCAACAAAAAAAAACATTTTTTTTCAGTCGTCTGAAGTCGACATGGAAGCGCTCAAGCTTTGCTCGGACGCCGATTTGACCGAAATGGGCCTCACTGTGGGCCCGCGCGTGAAAATTCGCAACGCTTTACAAAAGATGCAGGAGACCGAAGAAAAGTGGACAGACTCCGACCTGACTGAGTTCTGAACGCCGCCAGTTGAAATGGACTCATTTCTATTTGAATGTGACCGGATGGTCGCCTGATGCCCGCGAGTGTCACAATATGTCGAAACCGCTCTTCGCGTGTAATTGCACGCTCACAGGTCGCGTGCCACTTGTCGTCGAAGCTTTTTCGATGCGAATTTCAGTGTTAGTTGTCGCGCTTTGCCAACCTAATTTGTGAAAGACAATTGAGTCACGGTTGAAATGGCGCAAGGTCACTACTTGGGCCAATATCATCCTGTGACGGTTTGTTGTGTTCTCTTCACTGTTATTCGCAACTTTTAATCCAAACACCGCCGAACTTCAACTGTTGCCACTTCACTGTTTTTCATAACACTGGTTAACTGTGAACGATTAATCTACTGTTGCTGCTCGGTGGAGGCTGCATCGGTTTCCACCAAGGTGCTGCGAATCTTCAGTTTACTTCTCTGGTGCTGACACTTTTACGCGTACATTCGCCCGATAGCACTCGTTCTCTTTTCTACTGATACCGCGTTTGCCATTGCCTAATTCATATGCCGCTCGTTCGTATTTTATTCCATTTGACTGCTGTGTTTCGAGGTACTCGTGGCGTTGCTTGCCTCGTTGCAGTCAATGAGCAAAACTTGTACTGCGCCCAGAAGTCGAGGTTTCGCTGCACGCAAATTCACCTTCTGCATATGATCCCGATAGCACTGCATGTGTTCCTGGATTATGTTGGTCTCATACGAACCACTGCATGATCTCGGGCGGACAGTTCGGTTCTAAAAACATTGTCGAAAACAGTTTTGCTCCGTTGGCAAGTAATTGGCAATCGTGGTCGCGCTTCTGCTTATCTCCGCGTTGCATTAACTCGCGGGACTGTGGCTCCGATGTATTGCGGAATGGATGTGGCCGTGAACTGTTACCTGGCTGAGTATGGGTCGGTGTTATTTTTACCGTGGGTTTCCAATTGTATGATTCTCGTGGAGTTCCGGGCTCAGGAACTTGCTTGTTGATGGCAGGTAAATCTTCCCAAGTGTATAATGTGCAACTCTTCCAAATAAGCAAGGGATCAATTACAGATTTTAATAGGAAATCGATTTCACGTAAAACTACGCCTCATCAGTCCTTACATCTGCAAGCAATGCTTATTCAAATAGAATGATTCTATTTGAATAAGATGTAAGGACTGATGATACGTAGTTTTACGTGAAATCGATTTCCTATTAAAAGTTGTGATTGATTCCTTGTTTATTTCACCTGCGGAGTGAAGTTTCTTGAATATGTGCGCAAGTTTGAATCATCGCAAAAAGATGAAAGCAGAGCCCAATCGGCTGATTCCTCTAAAGCCTACAAAAAACCTAGATCTTTTAATTGTTTTCCAAATAACTATCATTTGCTGTAAGTGGCATGTTACTGATTTTAGTGTTTGATCAATTAAAACCGAATTCGAAGCGAGTCCTAATTCCGTTTGATCGATGCAAAAACCACCGATAACACTAAAGAACCGGTGATTTGTGCAAAGTATGCCATTGCAACACTGGCACGACCTCTTGATCTACAGTGTTCCACTTCACGCTTTGCTCACAAATGAGAACAACGAATTGTCCGATCATCTGCAAGTGTTATTTTGCCTTACACTCGGCCATGAACGGACAAGCATGGCTGCTCTGCTAGCGAGCGAAAGAGACGGTGCTTTCTTCTTCAGATGTCGCTTTTAATTTTTCACCTTATTTATTTTGCTGGAAACCCAGTCTGCCGAACCGCTGCGCTGTGATTTAAAAAGGTTTTGTGTTAAAGTTATCGTTCACTCCGAATAAATCATCCTGCATTGTGATCGCTTGCGATTTGCACTTCTTAATTCCGCTGCTGTGACAATTCATGTGCATTGCTTCAGCTCGCTCTTCTCTCGTTGCGTGTGGGTGTTGCGCTTCTTGCTGTGTCGTAACCAGTGGTTCTTTACCTTTTCTCTATCTCCCTGCTTTAAGAAATTGCCCCTTGTTTCAAGCCCCC
>JGI24021J15306_10007094_pt1 | contig 13592 bp, 7 predicted proteins | sample Ectturendosymbi1_FD_15306 | JGI IMG/M metagenome (IMG submission 15306) | reverse complement strand
ATGGCCTCATATCGTGAATGCTGTTTTTTGAATTGTAAAATATCATGGTGGATAAAGTTACTCTCGTAGGTTTTAGGGGGGCGATCGCCACGATCGCTCCATCTGGATCCGCCCCCTGGTTCAGGATACTGTTGCTTGCTGTGCAAGCATGCAACTCAGGTTTTGGTATTTTGTGGCTTTTAAATCTGGTAAGTAGATTTCGCTGAGTCTAACAATTATACGGGGCACTATGGAAGCGTCAGCTTGTAAACGATGTTGCAGCGTTTCAAAGCGCTTTGAGATGCCCTGAGCGAAACGTTACCTTGTAGTTTTAAAGTGNTATGGACAAATCTCTGAACAAAATTATGAATTTCGAAATTACGGAGATTGCTTTNAATTCAGACTGCAGATGGTGAAAGGTGAGCCTAAAAATGCATGTTTGAAAACTATTTGTTCTAGGTTGCGACTGTTAGATCTTGAAAACGTCTTTTCGTGTTTGGTTTTGTACTTCGATCATCGGTGGTACAAACATCGTTATAACAAGCTTTGAGAAAGGCAAATTGTTGTCCAACAGCATGCTTTCTTATTGTTTCAAAACTCTAGTGCATTATTTAGTGAGGGTTGTCTATTCAATAGGCAGGATGCAAAAATACTTAAGTAAATTCAAGTCGAGCTGCCAGTATTAAAAGCAAAACGAGATTGCCGTGGTAGAGACCAGTTTATGAAGGCTTCTCTGATACGAGTGACGCAACCTCTCGATTTCTGTCGATCGAAACATCACGAAAGACAATCCAACTGTTGATCGCAAGCTTCCTAACAGAACACATATTGCTATGCGTGTCATGCATAAAGCCAGGAAACAACTACAGTTCGGAAAAAAACGTGCTGGTTGCATATCATGAAAGCAAGTTGAGTTTGTTTCCACGTTGGGAAGGTTGGGAAGATTTGACCGTTTTGTTGATGACATGGTTCATGGAAACGTCAGACATCGTTGATAAAATGATTGGCTTTATAGCAACACCATCTANAGTATTAAATTGTAAAATTGGCCGTTGAATGTGAAATTNTTGTTTTTCACACGCAATTGGTATTTTATTTTTATTTTTCAAAACTTAGTTCTCTTAAAACCATAAANCGAGTCATTTCCACTATAATGGCATTGGGTTAATGGTATGTCAATAGTGAAATTAACCAGGATTTTAGGGAATAAACTCATTGTCTTAAAAGACGTCATTTGTTGTTGATTGACTGCACTGAAGTCTTCCATCGACGTAAGAATGCCAGATTATCAAAAAGACAAGTTCGCACTTGTATGTTAAATTTCAGCCAGTGTTTTTCACCTTAAAATTAAATTATACTAAATTATGCTGTAGATCAATATGATGGTTAACCCATAGGTAATGACCCACAAGCTGGAACACGTCACGGAAAGTTGACTCTGTAAAATGTAAGAAATAAACTTCACACACAACATTATTCATGTGGAATATGTATATTGCACTACAGACTAACACGTTATCGGCATCCTGTTATTAGCAAATCTTTGTGGGTCACTATGTTATCATCCAGTTCAAGGTAAGAAAAACGCTAAGAGCCAATGTTAGAGAGGATGTCGCTTTTCTAAAATTTAATTGCAAACATGATTGATACGATATGATATTGTGCATAATTTATTCGTCCTCTCCTGACAAGCAAGACCTCTGCACAAATTTTGCTAAATACCTTAATAACAAACAGCTTGTACAGCACCTTTACTTTCCAGTTTTGGGATTTGTTCTTTTCAAATATTCCTGATAATTAAATTACAGATGAAAACGCAAAATGAAAACGCTTTCGAAGCAAATTCAAGAACGCTGTTTCATGACACACCAAGGAGCAAAATCCTGACCGTTGCAACATAAACAAATATTTCAAACAAGTTATTGGTTTAATTGTTCCTAATGTTTAGTCAGATGCTATTGTAGAATCTACGAAACAGAGGATCACTTTCAACACAAAACCTCTGTAATATAAGGTTTATTTAATCATCATTTTAGGAAGCAGNGTTTGNTTAATTTGATGAGCGGATAGACTGGACAATACAATGTGGTGATCATATGAACCTCTAAAGTACNTACGGAATAACAGTAACTAAAAAGTCAATGGAAACAGGTCAAACTCTATTTCTACGCAGAATAAAATGCCATTTAACTACCACCCTCTGAATGCTATTTGCAGAACCGAAGCAACAATAGATAGTTCCACTGATGAAAAAAAATTATTTACGCAGTGTGTGGAAGGGAAAGCTAGTCCAGAAACTAACATCAAATAACATCGCCGTTGGGTTTGGCGAGTATTTCACTGATGACAGAAAAACTAAAGTATACTTTAAACAAGGCAGTGATAAGATTCAAAGTCACACGATCCTATTCTGTTGATAGTAGGCGATGATGGAGCGTATGCAAAATCACCGTTATCNATGTAAATTCTAAGGAGCGCATATTGAATTGATGAGATTGAACCAACGTGATCAATCATNTTTGCATTGTTCAGTGTGTGCTGGATCACCAATCGACTCACGGTCTGGAANTCGCCCAGTGATTCCAGATTTCTGTGAAAAACTTACNCGTCTTTTGACCACAACGAGCACAGTTTATGGTTGGGTAAAAGAATCGGACATTTTTTTGGGTGGTGATCACTGCAAGGTANAGTGCTATTTATATGTGAATGCTCTAGGTTTTCACGTTNCATTGGATTATCAGTTCGTGGAATACAATTTATGTTTTCGCAAATAAACTGGCGGGAAACATCTGTTTCAAAAGTGTTCCATTACAAAATAAAAAATATATTTTTGAGANGACATGTAAAAACCAAAAAATCTAGTTAGTCAGAGCACAAGANAANAAGCATCACCGTTCAACTTGGTNGGTTGTCGAAAACATTNTTACAAGTANCCAAGACTGTAACTCATAAGCTTATCGCAAACACTATCGTTTGCTCATATCTTTTCATAACCGAGAATTAAATGATGTGCTGTTTCTTATAAGATGCATAGGACAATGTGCATGACCTCGTGCAGTTTCATAAAACAACACCTTCAACTTCAACACATGTCAAATTGTTGCGGGTGCTAAACCTGATATTGTTTGGAGAAGAAGGAAAAACAGTAGATGTATTTTTATTTGTCGGGGGCAGCAAACATATTTGGAGGAATTTCCAATTCGACTGCTGATTGTAGTCGTCGATGTCACATGTTATTACTTTTTCGATTCGAAAAACCTGCAGCAAATGTTNCCATAACATGAGACCTTTGAGTTCAGAATGCCCTTTTTCAATAGAAACGCCAGGGTTTCATTGGTGGCTTTCATGTTTGAAGGTGTCTGTCTGGTGTGTGCAGTTCGAAAACACACCTATCATTGCGTGGATCGCAAACAAATTTGAAATTTCGTAACGTTTTACATGTTGATTATCATCATTTAGAACTGGTGTTAACGTCGCCTGTCACTCCACAAAGTTCAAATTCAGATTATGTGAAAAGGAAACCTAACTTGTGCTAATTACATTATGTAAACAAACGTTCCCAGGTCTACTCAGGCACCAGTACGAGTGATCCCCTTATTGGTAACCTCAGCGCTACTTCCGGTCCGGTTGTTGCGCCCCCATCAACCACGCAGTTGTACGTTGATTGTATTTCACTGAATTCGGGACTAATTCAGTTCTACTTTTTGAAACGTACGTACATCATGATTACTGTGCACAGTGCTTAGATTGTTTGCTAATTTGCGAAGTTATGCTTTGTAGTATAGCTATGCAGTGAATATTTGCACGAAATAATGATAAAATATCTATTGTTATCAAAATCGTTTTAAAATGCTGTTCTTTTTGCTACACATGTTGTGTCGTAGCATGTTGTATTGTTGTATCGTCTGCTTCAAAATTTTTGTTGTTTTTCTGCGACAGAGTCTTCCACAGCCTGTGGAGTTGTGACTTCATCTACATTCCCTTTCACTGTTCAGTCTCCTAATCATCCAGGAAATTATCCCACAGACACCGTTTGCAAGTGGATACTCACTGGTGGCACTGGATGCAAATTCACCTACAGTATCCCAACACTCGAAACTCAAGTTAACAGGGATCCCCTTTACGTAAGTAAAATGCTTCATCTGTTAGAATCTGAGTAAAAAGCAATGAGGCTGAGCTAATATTTGCGCATGATTTGAATTTGCAGAAAGGTCCAAACTCAAGTTACTTGAAATAATAAAGCATACTTTAATACTTCGATTTAATTGAAGTTTGGTTTAATCACGTCGCTTGTGAGAATTTTTTTGCCTAAGCTACGTTTCAACTACTTATAACCAAGATTGCCAGGTTGACTTTTAGGCCAAACTTCAGATAGCCTATCTGGCCTTATTCAAGTTGGTTGTCCTTAAACATTTCCTTTGGCCTTTGGTCAATTTTCTGGCCTTGTCTTAGGTTGGTTTGCCTTAAAAACAAAAAAACGCATTTCTTCTTTTTTCTGCTTATTTACTCTGCAAACGTTGTCTCTGTGTGAAGATATTTACTACTCCAATTTTTTTGCGACAACACTTTTGCAAATTTTTGTGATTAATGCTATATTAAGTTATTAAGATTTTTAGAATGCTAGATTCGAAATAAAAAATTGTGCCCTACTGTCACAAAACAGTTTTGGACTGGCGTACTGGAACAAATTTCATTCAAAGAGTTTGCAGCGTTTGATCTTAACATGTCTGTTCACCTGGGCTAGCAACGTAGATCTCGAGAGAATGTTTTGTTGAGTATCCGGCGTAAAAACTGAAACAAGAAACAGAGAGGGCAATTGAAACTACATGATGCCATTCTCAGAATTCGATCTGAACTATTGCTTTCAATTTAAATGTTGTAGAGATTTCCGTTTTTAGCAGGAATGTTGAAAAAATATTTTCAGATGTCACGTATTCGCCCCAGTCCAGTACCGACCCATAACCGGGTTTTCTTTTGTGAACAGATCACGAAGAATGTGTTTGTATCTGACCATAGCACTTTTGTCGTGCTAGCTTTATATCATTCCCAAGCTGGTATTTGTGCTTACATGCTATATGCGCTGTTTCTGTTTCACGTATCTGCTTGCATTTTGTTGGGTTCCGTTTTATTTTGTTAAGAATAGTGTCTACCAAAGGTCGCATTGTATGCAACATACATATAGTGCTACATATGAACACTATAGTCCGTAAGCTATACCACCTGGCGCTACCGTTAGATTCCTAACCAATGGTGTTTCAAAATTAAAATATAGTGATATTCTTGTAACTTAATTGTTTTTCTTATGGCAAAGGCATATAAATGCCACAGAAATGTTTGGCCTTTTTCTGTTCTTTAAATAATCGCTTTTGCTTTTCTTTTTTTAGCACTTTTTGGATTTTTATTGAAATTTTCTTCTGGAAACCCTGTTTGGAACACAAGCAGAAAGTTCAAATTTTGTAACTTTTCAGAAAGTGCTTCAAATAAGGTTTGGCGTTGCAAACATTGCGTGTTTTGCTTCAGATTGTGTCGAACAACCCAGTGGAACCAGTGCAGAGATTCGAAGGTTCCCAGACGGGTATTGCAGGAACCATCGAGGGGACTGAACTAACTGTGTATTTTCTCAGTGACTTGAACACAATAAACACAGGATTTTCTGCTACTTTTGACCAAGGTGAAATGCAATATCTAAAACCATTGGTTGGGGTCAGTCCGTGTCAATAACGTATGCAAAGCAAGAAGTGAACTCATTCTGGATTCGTATCTAAGTTTGAGCAGAAGCGATCCTTGAGCTTTGAGTGCAGCTTAATATTTCGTTTGTAGCAACAAATCCAAATTAACGTGGAAGGTGTCAGTGGCAGCAAAGATGAAAATGAAAGCACTTGTAGATGTTTACTTGTATTTGAATTGAAAAAATTTTGAATTATTTTTAATGAAAACAAACGAAAGCGATCTGCTTTGTTTCAAGAATGTAAACTTAAAAGATTGCTAAAGCTGAAAGAAAAGAGCAGTCTTTATGAAATCATTGTCTTGATGTATTTGTTGCAGATACTGTCTTGTGTGTAACCTGCTACTTTCCTGTGTGAACGAACTGCTTTTCGATTTTTCCTGATTGAGGTTCTAAAAAATTCTTTACATTTTTTGTTGATGACGAAAACATAATACTGTAGCTGCTGTTTTAAGGACCAGGGGTAACAAGTACTTGCAGCTTTGTTTCGCAATCCAAGCAAACTGAGTGGAATTGTCCATGCAGTGTGACCGATGCTGTATTAGACAGGAGTTGAAGATTTTATTTCGAGCCAATATTTTTTTTTCAGAATGTCCGTGACAGAGAAGCTTTGGAGAAAAGTCGGCTTGTTTGAGTAAGTTTTGCGATTAAGTTCAACGCGTGCATTGTCGGCAGCTCTAATTAATGTGGGCTTTTCTTGAGATTGTTTTGGATTTCTGATGATGAACTGATCTGGATGCAGCGACAAATCACAGAAAATTTGTGAATTCTTAATCTTCCTTCTCCGCAAGTTCCTCAGGTTACATTTTATAAGAGATCAAAAGGAAATATTTTTATATGCCCTGTCAAATTATTTTTAAGTAGAATTTGCCTAATTCGTGACCTCAAGGGGATTAGAAAATAGTGACGAATTAGGCGAAGTGACGAATTATGCAAACAGGTGAAAACTCTGTCATAGAAGCTCGTATGCTTTATCATAGTAACTCGTACACATTGGGCTCTTATTTGCAGAAAAATACAAGTTTATGACGTTATGGTTGAATGCAACAATTAATTCTTCTACTCTATCCGGACTCCTTCATTCAATCTAGCACCTTTTGAATCTTCAACAAACTGCAAAGACTTCCCACGTTCGCCGTTCTCTCAATGGGGAGTCGGGTCGCACTTCGCACCTCGTGCATAAATTCGATAAACAAATTGTGACGTGCAACAATTCTCAGATAAAGATCCTTAATTTGTTTGAATTTCCACACGTTGTAGCTGCTTAGACATCAAAAGCAATACTGCAAATGACGAATTAGACGAACAAAACGCTTCTAAGGGATAGAAAGAGGTGACGAATTAAGCAAATTGACGAATTAGACGATGGCGAATTAGACGAACAGCAATGTACACAAGAGATAGGAATTCTGCCTGGACCGACGAAAAAGTGACGAATTAAGCGATGACGAATTAGACGAGTTCTACTGTATCATTATTCTCATCAATTCAATGAGTTTAATCAGTTGCCGTGTTCTCCAACGATGCGGCCATATGAAATTTCAAACTCGGACAACATTAAAGTGTATGAATGCATAGAAAATTTTTAACAGCTGCTCATTATGAAACTGTTGCAATAAAGTGATCGACACCTTCAGCAAAACTTTAAGATCCGGATTGCTAACAAATTCTGTCGACGAACATGGTTCATACAAAGAACTGATGCAATAACCACAAACAATATTTAATTGCCACAATTCGCGAAATGATGGACGCCTCTCCAGTGTACATTCTAGTGTCACATAAACATGGCATTATGTTTTCGATACAAAGTAAAGAGTTACGTTCCTTTAAGTCAGCGTTTCTTAATCTTTATCTACCTCAGCACCCTTTTGGTCCCGCCTAAGCAGTCCACCACCCCCTACCATTGGTTAACACCTGGTTACTATAAGGATAAAGTAAAGACAAACGTTTTCCTTTTACCGCCGCATATGAGACCTTCCCCAGCACCGCTTAAAATTGATTTCAGCACCCCCTGGGAGTGCTAGCACCCCAGGTTAAGAAACCATGCTTTAAAAGTGAAAGCAAGAAGTTTGTTATGTTTTAAGAAAATTTTTTAATATAATACTTATGTTGAGTCAGAAGCATGGTCCATATCACAAGGGTAATCGAACAACACAAGGGCGCAGAAATGGTCAGTCATAGCGCACCGTAGAGTAGGTGTTAGTTGATGAACACAGTCAACACTGAGTGAGGAGCAAAACACTGAAGCATCGTACCAACTTTAACTGCATTCACTCATCGTCTGTGGCGTGGTGATTCGCCACATATAACGTTTAATTCCGGAACAGCAAGGGTAGAGTTGGCCTGGCCGATCGGGGAAAGTCTATTATTGCTGATACGCTGAGGGTCGTCGGTTCAACTCTATCTTTAGGTGGCTCAGGGCGACGCGGCATTAATCCCGCAGTGGAAACAATGAAGAAATTCTAACACCAGTTTCTGACTTAAACAACTAAAATGTTGGATGGGCTTGCTCAGGCGTGCACAAATGTGGTTCCTCAGGGGTTCACAAATACATGCAAATTGTTTTGAGCAAGGTTTCAAATGCTTTTGAAAGATAGTTCGATTGAGGAAGACAATCGTTTGCTTACGCTAAACTTAAAAGCTAGATTTTACCATTGGTAGTTTAGTAGTTTGATATAATCACAAATCAAATCAAAAAATATTTTAAGTTTTTTTTGTCTCTGTACGAGTGGCCCGGCACAATTTTAAGGCACAGGTTTCATCGTTTTCAATCCTACTTTATCACGTTTTGTGTTTTTTCAAATCAAACATTCAAGATTGCAATCATTGTTTTCTCTTTCCTTTTCCTAAATCAAATCTGAAAGGCTAGTTTTTTTTCTCTGAGACTGCGCTCACGTTTACTTTACCTGTCTGCAGTTTTGTAGGAAGATACTATATCAAATAGTTTGAGCCTAATTTTTAACGAGGAAACAAGGAATCTCTTTAATTTAATCAAATGAACATCAAGCTCCTACCTCTGTACATAAAATCTTCGACGTCACAGAANGATTCGAAAAGTATCTGATGCGTTTGATTCCCGATTCAAGTTTGCAACTTCAAACATTTCTAGAATGCTTTGTCTGNAGTTGAGTACTATTGCCTTCTGACTCCTCTAGTTCAGAACTGCAATCAATTCTCTGAAGAACTGTTGCAATGTCTCCTTGTCATTGTTGGGATGCAGATAATTTTTGGAGCGGAGATCACTGCAACTTACTATGAATTGTGGGCTTTCGAACACTTTTTTTTGATGACCAAAGAAGAGAAGCAAGGATGCGCGCTCGGGCAGCTGCAACCTGCTTCGACCGGTATCTTTAGGGAAACTCACCTTACAAATCCAACTCAGAGAACAAGGAACGTGCCATTTTGTGAAGTACAACCGCATGGATAATATGAATCGGTGATAAACGTTGATACTGTATTTCAGTTTGTGCTTTCGGCAATGATGACAACTCGCAGCTTGTCATCAGATCCCTGGCATTCCCCTTAGTTCCTTGTGCTAAGTCATTGACTGAACATTGCCATAACCATTAAAATCTTATTGGTGCACCAATTCACACTGTCCATATGGTTGTTGTAATAATGGATTAAAAATAACAAGTTGTCTAGCTAAACGTTTTCCTGTTTTATCAGATGAAGACAAAAATTGCCCAAGAACAAATACAGGGTCTGGTGAGAAAGGGATCGCACGGAAGCCACACTGAAGCAGAATATTAAAGATGCACAGAGCTAATGGGCGATTCCAATCTACTAATTTCGACTGCCTTAGAACACTAAAAGGAGCAACAGAGATTTGTGACACTGACAATTTTATTTTTCCCTAATCGTAGTTTTTCTCAAACTGGTGAAAGAAAAATCCTCCCCCCCAGGTTGAATATGCTATAAATCTTATATTAGCTGCTCTTCTCAATCAACTAGTCTCCACAAAAGTGAAACAAACGAATCACTCGAGCAAATTTTTTGTATCGGAAATCGATTTCACGTAACGCTATCCTAAGATCTGCAAGCATTACTTACGGGTGAAACGTTAAAAGGCTAAGGCAAGAGCAGAAAGCACACACACTGAAGACTAAAATGAAAAAAAATCATATATAAGGCAATCAGAAACTGAAAAATATATCGTTCCCATTCAGTTGCTTTGAATGGAGCTTGAAAACCATCTGACGCCAATTATTCAGCAACGCAACAGACTCTTATACACGAAAGCACCCCTTTATGACCAAGGGCGTTGGAAGCGGGAGGGGGTGGATTTTGAAATTTTGTATTTTGCTTTTGCCGTTTTAGTAGAGAAGTGGTTTTCTCTTTGTTTCGAGTTAGCAAAATTAAATTTCTCCACTGTTGGCATCCCTGGAAAAAACACTCCCGATGTCCGTGGTTATGACTCAAATCGAGTGCTGGTAAAATGCGCAGGAACGATTGCATTCGTAAAGTTGGAACTCTAGAGATCGTCTTTAAAATTAGATGCTGTACGCTGTGGAGGGATCTAACAACATTGCTGGCTCACTGTTGGTGGAATAGATCAAAATAAGTCAAAGAACAAAGCAAAAGAGTGCAAGAATTTTTTCACAAATGGGTAGAGTCATGCTTTGAATATAAACTTTGCGTTACGTTTTTACAATCATTATCTTCACAGGCATCCAGAGTGTAAACACTGGGTTGTTCTACAAACGTAACAGTGAGGGCTTTATGTGTAGGTGGTTTATTTATAATGTCATAGAACACTGAATAGTGCCGTGAGATGGCTAATTGATCGTTGTCGTCTTTATTTTCTGGTTTGTTCAAATTACTGCGGTACGATGACCATCTCGTGGAAATTTTGTTTCTAGTGGCGTGGCCAGCATACTGTTGATTGCATATCACACAAGTCGCTGGACACATAACATAGGTTCCGTATGTAAAGCTTTGGTTCATAGGAAAGGATTTATTTTGTCATTATTTGTGATACACATGTTACGTGAATTTGTTGTGTTTTTCCATGGCGACTACAAAGTGCACATGAGGTTGCAAGGCCCTTACGCACCTTCGGCTACCTTAGTGACGTCCATGTAGTTTGTTAATTTTTGTCTTTTTTGATAGGTCTTTTGTAAGTAGTCGTTACCTTCGTATTTAAGATTTTTTCCCTCTCGTATACAGTTATCGTGAGGAAAAAGATTTAGCTCAAACCTGTGGATCATCTTTCTTGAGACATTTTGCGGGCGTTATCTTTCTCCCCAAATTGATACCATTGCTATCATGTCATTTTTCCCGTCCAAAGAGAAGTTTATGTGGATCACTTTTCTTTGAGTCTGGTTGAGCTGCTGACGCAATCTTCTTTCCTTTGGTTGAAACGCCTCAGTTATTGCTTCTCCAAATAAGATTGACTTAAATGTCATATTGGAGTGGTATGATTTCCTGTAATGAATTGCCTTCCCTCCGCTGTAGGTTTTACGAAGTCTTTAGTGACAAACCTAAAATCATTTTCAATTATTGCACAGTGGTTAACAATTAGTAATTCCACTTCGCCCGCTTGTTAGGCTGTGCAGGCTTGGCGTTTGGCGAAACGCTAGTTCCAAACCAGTGTTGGCAAATGCTGAAGTTAGTTTGTGACTGTTCCTCTGTTATGGCTTTTTACCCACGAAAGTTTTCCGGACACTTTCTGCGAAACCACTAACCTTGTGACGTTTTCACATTCAAACTCATCGTAAGTGATGCGTTGCTTTTTCAGTTATGACGTGTTATAGAATTATGTTACTCGTCTCTGAAAACATCAGGACGTCTTCCCTAAAGCAAGTGTTTTATTCTCTTTTGTACATTTTCAGGTGTGCATCACCATAATTTGTAAATGTGTCGTCAGCGCCATCTATCGTGCCAATCCAATGGGATGAAAAGATTCCAGGAATCCTTGACTGCAAGTCATGCTGCAGAAATATTCCGCGAGACATGCTGTGGAAATATTCCGCGGTGTACGAATGTACTGACGACAGATGCTCTAATGGATTCGATTTTCTTGAAATGGCTTTAAAGTCAACATACAATTTAGCTGATCAGAATCTGTCTTGTTTCTTGTAGTTGTTATCATAGTGCAAAAATGTCTGAGCGTCTTTTTTAATAAAAAACATTATGGTAAACCAAATAAATGACACTGATAACACGCTTTCTCAGTGGTGCTTTTCTGACCTTCTTCCAAGATAGCGTGTTCCTTTTATTTCACATTTCCTGAATTATCTTGGTCCAAGAAATGCTTCTTAACTAAAGCTCAGGCGATGCAAACCAGGTCTAGATTCCTTGGTCATGCGTATTCGCAAGAGATGAATGTCGAGTGTAAAAGTGATTAGAGAGCAGCAATGCGAAACAAGCGAAAGGCCATCTGTTTGCACTTCGTACCTGAAATGTTTGCAAATATGTATTTTCTTCTGAAGTGCCTGATGACACGCTCGCTCCTGGCACTGCACAAATGCGTCTGTTTATATAGCAGGCGAGAAAAAATGCCCAAGGAAAAGGCAAGACACGCCCATTTGTCCGGAACAGTGACCAGGAGGCGAATTATTGGAGGGTGAAACCCACTTCGAGAAACGTCTCGACGACACCATCTCGCGAAAAGTCTCAGCAACATAATTTAAACACAAAACAAGAAAAGTGATATTGATATCCAACTTCAAAGTTTCGTTGAAAGCTTACTAAGGTCAAGCCACTGTTGCCTTTTTCACCAGGGTGTTAAGGGTGTTAAGTCCGTCAAGTCCATCCGGACATGAGTAATGCAGCCATCCGTGACGTCCGGTCGTCTTGGCCTGCTTTGCCATCGGACACCTTCTTGGAGGGGCAAGTGCGTGCGACGGTGGCATGAATAGGCAACCTCTGTATCACCCTAAACATAGGCTCTGCCTGTGCATCGNAGTGTNTGGTGCCGAGCATTGTCCGCATGTGCCTGTGTGTTACGTCCAAGCAATTCCTCTGATCGAGTTTCGCGCATTCNTCACGCGTTGATTAGNGCAGCGCCTGCGAGCTGAAGAAAACTGTTTGTCGCAGATCGCCGCGTTGACTTTGCTTTGAAATGTGATGCGCGTTGTCGTGCAGTCGAATTTATTTTTTCCGGTTGAAGTTCCGTTGTTTCTGATCGAATTTGTTTCGCCAGGAATTTACTCGTAACTGCTTGGTACTGGTACGGACATTTTTCTAAAAGCTTGTTTTCCATAAATCTGTGACTGGTTGTATACAGGTAACTTCACTCCACAAGTGAAGGAAGCAAGGAATCAATTACAAATTTTTAATAGGAAATCGATTTCACGTAACACTACGCATCGTCAGTCCTATCATCTGCAAGCAATGCTAACAGGTGTGACACGTTGAAAGGCCAACACAAGGTCAGATAAAGTAAACAACCTCAAGACTGCAATGAAAACACCGCTCAGACGAACCGCGACATATAAAACAAAATCAAAACGTCTTGCTAAACTACATGCAATCGCTGAAGCCTCAAAACTTACTGCACAAATGACAAGAACTTACTAAAACTCAATGCCAGCTAACAATTATTAACACCAAAGAAAAAGTCGCTTACGGATAAAAGTAAAGCACGCAACCACATGTTGTTAGATTTTCTGCATCTTTCGAGAAACAAGTAACAGAGCCTCGCAGGTAGGAATGCTACGTTGAACCTGGTGGCTACTGACACTCGCTCTCCAGGACAGGTTGTATAGAGCTCTGCATACAAAATTGTATGCCACTACGCAATCTCTGCATGCATGGCCTCCTGTGTTGCGATCGGAAAGCCTGAGCGGCAAGTACGCAAAGCTTCGCACTGTTGCAGCAAGCAACAGAGTTCATGCGCCGCAATCGCTCTATTCTTTGCAACCAACATACACTTGGACAA
>JGI24021J15306_10007093_pt1 | contig 13593 bp, 5 predicted proteins | sample Ectturendosymbi1_FD_15306 | JGI IMG/M metagenome (IMG submission 15306) | reverse complement strand
TTTAACAATTTTTGCACATCAGGCATGGAAGACTTAAAACCCCGGCAGTTGCAAGTGGCCAGACTGAGATTATTTAATATCCCTTCCATTTTTCCTCATTATCTGAACTGGTTGGTGGCACCAAACTATTAACATTACGCTTCACCAGCAGTCGAATTTAAATTCATTGCAATTCCGATCTTCGCTTATGCTGTGCTTGAAGCTATCAGACATTAAATTTAGCACTGTTGACGTTGTATGAAGTTGCATCCACCTATCCCCTTATTCCAACTCAGCTTAGTGAGCAAAGGTAATCCAAGTTAGAGTACGCTGGTGTAACTTTCGGCAGTGGAAATAATCGACTGATTCGAATCCGCCAGCAGTGGAGTCCGAAAATACGAAAGCGAAATCTCACAGCTTGAAAAAATATAGTTAGTTTATTAAGAAGATACTGGAATGTAACATCAGCACAGGCAATAATACCGTACATGATCACCTTAGAACTGAAACTTATCAATAAGTTGCGTATCAGCGATTCAACTACAACAAAATAGTTCTTGTAAAGAGCCTAGCAGCTGAACATCAGCAGTAAACGTTGCGATAAAGAACTGCTTTTCTTACGACCTGCACAAGAGGTTCTTATGAAGCGCAAAGTTGCGCAGAAACATTCTGCAAAAACTGACGATTACTTAATTCAACAAAATATCATTTAGTGAAGCATCATTCAGAAAAGGCATTCGGCCTAGTTTACGAAAACAGGAAAATCCTTTACCGACGTCATGGAGCCGCTCATAGTTGCTTCTCAATGCGTAACACTCGGAAAGATTGTAGGCATTACGCAGCGTAAGGGAAGGCCAATCGCTTGTGTCGCTCGGCAGTGCAAGGTCAACAGAGCTCTGCTTAAAAACGTGCAACCTCGTGGCCCTGTGGCGATCGGACGGCATCAAAGAAACACTACTCGCGACTTCCTCGCAGTCGCTCGCTTCCGTACTACGTCACAGGCCAGTGCGTCTTCGCCGCCACCAACTAAAGGTGTGTATCGTGATGTGCTCGGGGATGTGCACTGCTTTGTTTGCGGCCCTGCTCTCACATAATCTTTTTCATTTCGACGTTGTCTACAGTCTGATAATAGTGAGGCAGCCCTGTCCGAACTACAGCCAGACCCCTGGTTCGGAAACTTGCGTTTCTTCTTGTACTTCCTTCCTTGTATGTCTGGTGCAACAAAAGGTGGCCACGAGTCCTTTCTGTGTCGACCTGTGTGTTGAAGCTTCTGCGACAAGGAGAGGTTGTTGAAAGGATATCCACAAAATTCGCACGAGTTTTCTCCATAATCTGCCAAAGACGCACATTTAACCAGGTTGTGAATTCAACACTTGTATTTTCTGAATACATACAACGTTAAAGCCCGAAGTTCATTAAACCAAGGAGAAAGCGGCAACGCGGTAGTAGTATCAAAACAAAAAGCACCATATCGCAAAATGCATCAATTCTTCCTTACCTGAAAAAACGTATTCTGCTGGGCATTCAACAGATGTGACAATCCTGCCAAAAATTTCTGTTACATCTGTAGTTGATGAGCTCGAGGAACCGCAGCAATGCTCATCTCGATACATCTTTTTCTGAAGAAAACTGATGTACTCATGGCATAGTGTTTTGTGCAAACTGTTTCCACTTAGTTTTTTTTTGTAAAATTCCCAAAATATTCGACTTCCATATGGACCGGAAAGTTTCAATTTTTTGGCTTTTTTTGAAACAGGCATTTCCACAAAAAAATCAGCATTGTATCGACTTTGAAGTCCTTTTTTTCTTTTTAATCTGTTGGACTTCCGAGAAACTTCTGGATCAACTGCCACAACAGAGGTTTCAGACAATTTTGTAACTTTCTTTCCACTCTCACTAGCAAATGCTCTTTCGTTCTTTTCTTCCACACACCTCTGCCATGAATCATGGGTCAAGTCCAACCCACTGCAGACAGCATTAAACCGATAGATTCGGAGCAAGGATTGCATGCCAATAATGTCTGACAGCTGCGAAATCCAAGCAGAAGCGTGTTTCTTCAAATCCTGGGGTAAAACCACAACAGTGCATTTTTTGTTGTTGCCTAATGTACTTGGACAGAACAGTGACAGCATTTTTGCAGCGATCATTCTTCGTAAATGATGCTCCAAACATTCGTTGACATAGGTTCCCAAGTTGGAAGATACTAATGGGTCTGGAATGCTTTTACAGTGACACACACTGTACACATCAACCCTACATCTTTTGGAAATCTGAAGAGGTACAGTGTCATTTAACCGTTTCTTTGCCCATCTCTGCACTGAAAAATTCGATCGTCCAAACAGCGCAGGTAATCTGTAAACTTCATTTTTTGTTACATTTGTGTTGCTGGAGTAAAGCTGCGTTTTTTTATCGATGGTTCTTCCATTAATGCTTCGATTTAACAGAACCTTTGGCTTTTGAGCAGTAGAGTTGGGAATGGAAACTTTTGGTTTTTCAGGCACAGAATCTGCATCAAGTCTTTTTGTTGATACAGGGCAAGCAGATACTCCAAAGGTATTTTTCAGTCTTACTCTTGAACAATTAGCAACATATCGAACAGTTGTATGAGGCGTTACAAACTTCACACCCTTAAGTTTGTTGGCGAATGGAACAAACTTGATCTTTTTCAAACAGCGAATCTTTGACCCAGAACTAGTCAATGGAATCTTCAAAAAAGGCAAGGTTTTCCTGACACAAACAGCATGTTTCAGACAAACTTTACTCCTATATGTGCAACCACATGTTTCATGAAGCCTGCCTGTTGCAATTTGGTAGTTCATTTCAACACTCAGATTTGATCTATCGTCACACATCTTCAACACATGCTTTGCTGATGTGTGCTGTTGGATTTGATCAGTTGAACTGTCGATTGATTCAGTAGCTTTATAAGTAATGACACCTCTGGCTAAGTGGCTGGCACGTTTGGGTTTGTTCAGATAGTTTATGTAACTATCGTTCTGCATCAGTACAGTTTTGTTGGTTTCTTTCATGCTGATGACATTATTTATATCTTTCCCAGATACAACAGGGGTTTCAACTCTGTATAAATTTCCACCATTGCAATCAATCGTCATTGTCACACACTTCATGCCAATACTTCATAACTTGAAATTTGCTGAAAACGTCAACAAAACAAGATTTATTACCATCAAAATATGAGTTAGAACATCTACATTTACCAACTACAGGCCTTGCAACTAGCATTAAATGCAAAGGTAAAAAGTTTGTTAAACTGTAATCTCAAATGTTCAATCCAATTCACAAAAGTTCAAAAGAATCACAAAAGGGCATTTCACTTTGCAGTAAACAATCATAGTTGGTTTAGCAATGACATGCCTATAATAATGAGCAGAAACAATCCACTACAAACATTAAAGATACCACTTGCTGTCTCAATATTTGATGCACACTTGTATTATATTACAGCTTGTACTATTTATGGAAAGTTCTGCTCTAAACAGCATTATGATACAACACTTAAATAATTAGCACACACCAACTTGCTCATTTTTAGGATGAAACTGTTCCTAGATTAGTTTACAGTTACACAGAAATTGAAACCCAAGTGTGAAACCATGATGCTAACTGTTGCAATACAAAGCTGATCTATAAACAATAGACATACATAAATTTAGTTGTCACACCATGGACTTTCTATAAAAGTTAGGGCAAAATAACCAATATTTGAGTTAAAATCTTTTTAGGTAATTTTTACCTGATATTGTTTTTTTGGCCATAACTTTTGAACCAGAAATGCTAGAAAACCAATCAAATGCTCGAACGACTCGAATTTTAGCCTAGATACCACTAAACACTTCACCGAAATACTTCCTTCTTGCAGTTGTGACCCAGAGCCTGATGACCTTGGCAAAATAGTCCTAAACCTACCCCACTTATAACATATAACATCACCCACAAAAACATGAAACCCCCCAAATTTTTTCATTGTAACCTAGAAGACTTGCCAAGTCTTAGATGGTTTTAACAGCTCTTAGCACAATAGACTGGTGAGTTATGGAGTTGCAAATTATAACTTTTAAAGCAAAAATTGCCCGGCTCCAAAGGTGTTAACACTTTGAGAGCCGGTCTACAAATATATCATACCTGGATTTCGGCCTAAAACCAGCAGTTTTTGGTCGCCTCACCAATGCCATAGCTCCTCTGCCGATTGCGCTAGAGAGATGTTCAAGGGCTTAAACGGATCAGCCAGTCTTCTCGTCTGCACTCGAAAAAAATTTTTTGGTTGGGTTTGCGATTTTTTTGTGAGTGACGTCATAAGTGAAGTAGTTTTTGGGCCATTTTGGCTCATACTACCTGGGCTAGGGCCTGTTGCAACTTCTCCGCTGGTGCTGCGCTGAATGTGCGGTCCACTACGAATGGAGTGTGCGCGAAGAACAACACCACATATATGTGGCGTGAACAAGCAATAATAGAGTGATCATGGCATGTGAACTCTATTGTTGCTTGCTGCCACAGTGCGAAGCTTGGTGCACATGCAGCTCAGGATTTTCTGATTACAACAGGCCCAACCGCTAGGCCAAAGTATTTCACTTAAGTTTTCATTGGAAACTAGGCTCGAGTCTGAGTCTTTTGAGCCTTTGATCAACTTTCTAGCATTTCTGGTTCAAAGGTTATGATCTAAAATAAACAAATTAATTAATTATCTAATTAGCTAATTGGTCAAAATATTTTTATTACTTTAGATCATAACTTTTGAAGCCGAAACCCCAGCAGGTTATGCAAAGTATCAAAAGACTCAGATTGTAACCTAGTTTCAAATAAAAACTTTAGCGAAATACTACCATCTAATGGTTTGTGCCCAGGGCCAGGTGAAGTGGGCCAAGGTGGCCTAAATCCCTCCACTTATGACGTCACTCACAAAAAATCCACACCTCCCAATCAAAAAACTTTTTGAGTGCAGTCTAGAAGACTTGCCGCATCTGCCGCATCTTTTGAGTCTTTGAACAGCTCTCTACCACTGTTGGCACCCGAGTTATGTGCGCGCAAAGCCATGTGCGACCCGGTTGTTTTGATGCAAGAATTCCCGAAACCGGCCGGACGCCACAAAGTATTAAGATCTATAAACAACTGGGAGTAAAGTGGGCTACCTTACGTTGATGAAGATTGTTGCTGCATAACCTAAAAATTTCATGTGAAGCATTATACCACCATTGTAGCAATAACATTGAGATCAACCAAAAGCAGAAAAACAGCCAAGAAAAAACAACTTTTAGAAACCAAGCCTACTAGGATTTACTCAGAATTCAGTAACAAGGTTGTGACAATTAGTGAAATTATAATATAAACCAGGGCTTTTCAAAGTATGGGTGTGTACTTTTGAGATCGCGAAACAAATTGGCTTGACAAATCAGATCTAAATTTGTTGTAAACTTCACTAGAAAATTAAAAGTAGGCCTGCAGTGAATCTATTTTTTAATGCGTTTCTAGGGGCAATTCCGCATTTCATGCTGTCAGTTGTTTACTAGGATGTCTGCCTGAGCTGCCAAATTATAATACACAACCAAACACAACAAGTTATGTGTTGTTACCTGATTACGTCATGATTGTGCTGTTTGTGATGTCACAATATAACACGACATTAATGTTTCCAAACCAACGTTTTGGCGAAGTTTGCTGACACAATAGGCATATTATTCTGCATGCACTCTCCTAAACGTTGTTGTTCATTGCATTGAACACACAAAACACAGCACTCAATGCTACCACAAAGCATTGCATAACTACAAAAATACCAGGCAACACATAAAAACAGGAGAGTAAAACACACTCAATGCTACAACAGGCTAGTTCACAACTGTAAAAACATCAGGCTGCATGAATATATTGTGAAATAGGAGCAGTCAGGCAGAGAAAATGTGCGACTGCTAGATGAGTAGGCACCCAGGGTTGACTGTTTCAAACTTGCTGAACTGCACAAGAATTGAGAATGCGCATGAAGTATGCAAGAAAGCATTTTTTATTGAGTGGCTGTTAAATACGCAACAAATGGTGGGACAGAGCAGATGCGGGCTTGTGCGAGCGATCAATCCACCTTATCTGCCAATTAAAATGACAAAGCTCAAATGATGCTCATATTGCAAGCTGTAATAGCGCACACCCAAGGTTGCCACATCAAAACACAAAAGGGAAACCAGTTATGTATGAGAAAGTCAGATAAATTAAGCCTGTTGAAATGAGACAATTTTGAAATTTGGTTAAGGAGATCAATTAGACATCCATAATTATCTTTCAGTTTTTTTTTTGCGATTTTTCCTTGATTGCATGATCTGGAAAAAATCATGTCACTATCAATTTGATTGAGTTTGTGCCGAACCACTAGAGCAGGGGTTCCCAGCCTTTCTCTGACCATGCACCCTTTCAGCATTTTGACAGATGAGCATATACCCCCAAAATTTATTTCTATAGGACGACTTTTTCCGAAACATTTTATCATGGCTAATAATAGATACATTTAACAATAAGCATGTAATGTTTTTTTATTACAATATTCACTGTTATATGTATAAATATTTGGAAGTAAATAATATACAAATATATTTTAGTTCTTTTAATAACCTTAAATGTACCCTTTCAGATAGCCACATGTACCCCAGGTTGGGAATCCCTGCGCTAGAGAATAGGTCTCTGGTATTGAGGAATATGAGAATTACTACAATCTGAAATACATAAAAACTAGTGTTGACAAAAAACGTCTCAAAAAATTAAACCCATGCAGCATGCGTTGGTAGCCTTACAATTAAACCCATGCAGCATGCGTTGGTAGCCTTACGATATGAACAGCATCTCGTTGCAACAACATTTCAATTTTTGTAATTTTACTCTTTAGATGCCTGGGACCATCACCGTGCTTCCCCCCTGCATGCCACTGATCATAAAGCAAGAATAACATATTGCCATATGAAACATCAAAGCTATGTAAGGTGCTTCATGTTCAACTGCAATTCCCACAGTAAGAACAATAACTTCGCCATGTTTCATTGATTAAATTGACAAGAACTAGGAAACAAATAATACAAGACTGCTTTAGTCAACTAATTCTCAGAACAAATAACTGAAAAATACCACTGCTGGACTTCCAGTTCTAGTTCTTATATAAACATGTGGTGATCATTAAACATCCACATCATTCAACAAGCAGGACAGAATGCAGAAAGCACAGTGCAATAATTGCAAATTATGCATATCTTTCTTACTAACCAATCAAATGTCATGTTTCTGAAGATTACAACTGTATACTCAGCAACAGTATCAATATGCAATAATAACTACAAACTTCAAGATGTATAGTACACTACTGATGCTGGAAAGTGCAAACATCATATTTAATTTTCATGGTGACACTGCAGCTGTCCTGAAAAAACTTATCACTAGTTACTCACATACTGTTTACGCATCATATCTTTTTTCAGTAATATAAGATAAAATTGTCACAAGACAGTCAATGTATTTTTTCCCTTCTAATAGCCTACCACACCCAGTGTTACATGATTTAAGTGTGAAATTGCCAGAAAGTCAACTATCTTAGTGTACTACTTCATGCTTTACTCAAAGATAACAATGACACTCACTTCATAGACAATCTGAGAAATTATTGTGCAGTAAATAAGCTCGGAGGCACCTTTGCTCAGTGCTCTATTGCAGTTGAAAACACTTTGTTTCTTGTTTATTTCATGCCTATGTATGCTTGCAAATTGAGGGGCATGTACACATAGCCAGTAAACAACTCTGTGGCCTACAGCAATGCTTATTGAATTTTGCATTATATCACCATCAGCATAAGTGTTTTCTCACATCAAATTACTTGCTTTAGGATTTTGATGCCTTGATTAGAAACAATTTATATTTATGCTTTTGTTAAGACCTTGGCTGTCGGTATCTGAATATATCATACCTGGAAATCAGGTTAAAATCAAGCATATTTTAGTTGTCTAACCAACCTCATAGCTCCTTAGCCGATTGTGCTAGAGAGCTCTTCACACCCTTAATAGACTCGGCAAGTCTTCAAGGAATATATAAATTTTGGGTTTCAGGTTTTTTGTGAGTAATGTCACAAGTGAGGTAGGTTTTTGACTCATGTGACCTGACCTAGGGCCCAACCGCTAGACGGAAAGTATTTTGCTCCATTTCTTACTGGAAACTAGACTAGAATCCGAATCTCTTGAGCCCTTGATCAACTTCCTAGCATTTCTGGCTCAAAAGTTATGATATAAAATAACAAAATAATTAGTTACCTAATTTAATGGATTCATTACTAATTTGGTTGTTTTTAGATCATAACTTTTAAACCAGAAACCCTAGCAAGTCATCCAAAGTATCAAAAGACTTGGATTTTAGCCTAGTTTCCAATAAATCTAGCAGTTTGGGCCCAGGGCCAGATGAAATGGGCCAAAAAGGTCTAAAAGCACTCCATTTATGACGTCACTCACAAAAAACTGAAACCCAAAAATATTTTATTTCATTGCAGACTCGAAGACTTGCCAAGTCTTTCGATGGTTTGAACAGCTCTCTAGCGCTTTCGGCGCCAGAGATATTCCTGCGCAAAAACACGTGGAAGCTGCTGGTTTTAGGCTAAAGCTATACCAGCAGCTAAGGTGTTAAACAATGTGCATCTCCATCTAACTTTTTTATCTATTCACTCCAATTATGCAAAGCATTTTACAAATCTCCATTTTTTATTATTATATAACCCTTGTATATGACAGTGATCAAATGCACAAGTTGCTGGTAGTTTGTTTCACTGTTTGTTCCTCTTTAGTATTTGTTTAAGACAGGGTTGCCAGATTTTGTCCATAGGTTATGTCCATAATCTTAATAGAAAAATGACCAATACGGCTGTTTTTGAAAATGTTATGGGCAAAAATACAAAATGTTTAACTACAGTAATTTACCATGCAATATACAGTAAGCATAGGAGACCCAAAATTTTTGGAGAGTGGGATATTTTTTGGTTGAAAAGTTCTGGTTTTGCCAAAGAAGCAAGCTTTGACCCTAAAAAAGCCATTTCTGCCATGAAGTTAAAACTACATGTTACCACTTTATTGTAGATAAATGCTTTAAAATCTGACTCATTGTGTTGAACAGTAGGTAGTGTTTATTTTGCTGAGAGCGGCAAAAGCTCTGCTTGATATATTTTACCATTTGAACCTGTTTAGAACTGCATAACTTTTCTCCAGATATAACGCTGAGTTTGTGACACAGCAACACGGCAAACATAGCTGAGGATGTCTATGGCTGCTTTGCGAGTGGTCATCAGTTCAGCCCTCACCATTGCTGCTTTTGCTTTCCTACTGGACGTGACCCTTTTCATGGGAACACTTTTGTTATTTTTTTAAGGTTTACCTTTTTGGATTAGGTTTAGGGCAAGAGTTCCTAAACTGGGGTACATATATCCCTAGGGTTACATTTGCCTATCTGAAGGGATACATTTAAGGTTAGCAATAGAAGGGCAAAAATATATTTACATACTATTCATTTTGAAATATTTATACATATATCAGTGAACATTTTTTCAAAATAATTATATGCTGATTTGGTAAATAATATGTACATTTTTTTCCTCAGCCCTTTTTTTCGTAAGAAATTTTAGGGGTACATGCTCATTTATCAAAATGCTGAAGGGGTAAATGGCCAGACAAAGTTTGGGAACAATTGGTTTGGGGTTATACATCATCTGACAAGAACAATATGCTTATCTAAGCATATTGTCCTTGTCACATGACCATTTCTGACAGCAAAATAAACCCTTCCTAAGCAGTATGGAATTATCTTTTCACTCTAATGACATTTTTAAATCTTCAGCTATTCTCATTTTCTCTTGACCTTTAGCTCCAAATATATGAACAGGAGATGAAATCCATCAACTGCATTGAGTTGATGATCATAATCATATGCTGGAAACCATAATTAACTCGAAACATGTAAACAAAAGGGTAGGAACACCTGAAAATAAGCATTGACTGAGTCATATGACAGGTTTGACTGAAACACTTAGTACAATATCTACTGGCTGCAGAGGCTAAATAATTACTAGACACTTCAAAGCAATAAAAGGTTGAAGTACTATGGTGTTACTGTAACAATGATGAAAAGCTTCCAGAGCAACCATCTCACAATGTAAAATGCTTCTACTATAATATTTATCAGTCACTTAACTGAGTACAGTCAGTCTGGAGATACAACTTTTTAGTATACAGAAAAAAAAACAAAAGAATGGAAATAACAAGAAAACATTGAACCAAATAATAGGAAAAAGCAAGCATAAAGTTCACACAGACACACAGTATGCAGGAGAAACACGGGGACAAAAAGTATTTGCAGAAACGATATATAAAGGGCAGAGAATAATATACAAAAAAAGTATATAAAACAATCTGGAGATACAACTCTTAAAAACGACCAAAACATTGGCCAGATTTTATATAATGGCCATGTGTTTTTTTCATGGCCAGCACACTTCAAAAATGGCTAAATTTGTTGTGACATGGCCAATCTGGCAACCTTGGCCTATAGTACGTACCAAATGTGATGATCATTTTTGCGTCCTTGTGTTCTAACTAATGTGATGTGGACCTTATATCTGAGCCAAACATAGATAAATCAGTAAAAGAAAAGTAACAATGGAATAAACAGACACCAAACATAAAAATAAGACTGTAAGCAACACATATGGAGTTGAGGTAGACATAGATCAAGAAAAGTACATGAAGAAGTGAGGCAAATCTGCTTTTTTTGCTTTGTTTTTTTTGCTGCAAAGCTGAACCAGAATCCTTAGAAAGACAATAATAAGGGCTCAAAAGACTCAGATTTTGGCCTAGTTTCTAATAAAAGCTTGAGCGAAAGATTTCCTTCTTGCGGTTAGTGCCCAGGTCCCAATAACCTTGGCCAAAAAGGCTTAACCTATCTCATCTATGATGTCACCCCCAAAAAACATGACACCCAAAACTGTTGCAGTAGCAACTAAGCTAGCCTTTTAATTGCGAGCCATGGGGGAGCTAGTCCGCAGAAATTTGAAAAACGTGCTTTGACAATCTTTCGCCTAGGACCTGGCCCTTACGAATCTGCGCATTAACTAGACTATAGTCTCTTGTTCCCTACAGCGATGGCCAACAGAGTCATAAGCACTCAGAAAATTCTTTGTTAGCAAATCCAACAAACAAGCTTCAACGGCGATTGATTGTCAACACGGTTTCTGAAACACAACAGAAACAAACTGAAAGCATTCTACCAGCGCAACTAAACTACCAAGACAAACTTCGTCACATTAGCTAAACATGCGACAAGCAATAAACAGACAAACGCGCAGCTCACACGACTGCGGCTATTTACATAGATCAACTCGCATCAGCACATGATTGACTGTAGTTTTAGTTCAACTAACTGCACACTGAACTGCAAATTTTGTGCAACTACTAGCAAAATAGCTGTGGATCAGCTTTTGCATCATGAAGCAAAATACACACTGCTTATAGTATGGGTTTTTTTTGTTTGTTTTTTTGAATGGAAAATTCAGTAATCAATTTATTCAAATACCGTGAAGTACCAAACTGAGAAACAAAATATAAACAAGAAAAAAACAGTAAAATTATACAGACCATGATGGAGTACCGTCATTGTGCGTGTGTTCCACCAGGCACGCAGCACCCCAAATGGGGTTGGACAGACAGAGGCAAAGACAGATTACAAAAAGGTTTAACAGTAAACAGCGACACAGTAGTGTTAGGTACATGAAAAATAAACAAAGTCAGTGTGGTTTACTGGTTAGTCAGGATGGCTGAAAAGGGGAGCAAAACAATACTGCACAGGGGTTTACAGAAAGCATAAAAAAAACTTACTGAAGACAATAAAGCTCACAGAAAACACAGACATGCGGAAGGTGATGGCTATTCATTGAAGAGAGGCAAGTGATGGGTAGGAACACTGGTTAATGCAACCTACGTCAACTCAGTCGCCAGTTGCTCCAGCCGCCAGTCGGCTCCAATACGGACGTCGGCGAAACGCAAATGTGTTACCAGAGCGTGACCACATTGAACGGATTGAACCAATATGAGCGATCATATCCGTGGAAATATTATTAATATTTCAACCGAAATGGGTCATTTACATGTCCAAAAATATATTTTGCTTGATTAAAACTTGCACTCTGATCTTGAATAGCTTGTTTCAGAGCGTTAAACTCTCCACTCTTTACTCAGTACTAAACCTTCAATGCTAGTGAAAGATGGCTTCAGTCAAACGAATATTGCGCTCATATCCGTGGAAAAATTGCAAAAATTTCAACTGGAATAGGTTATTCATATGGCCAACATTACATTTTGATTGATTCAAACTTGCGCTCTGATCTAGAAAGACTCCTAATACAGTGCTGAACTTTTGACGTTTCCGCCGGAAGTCAACGCTCAATGCAAATGAAACATGGCTTCAATGAAACGAATATTGCGCTCATATATGTGGAAAAATTATTAATATTTCAACTAAAATAGGTAATTTAAATGTCCAAAAATATATTTTGCTTGATTTAAACTTGCGCTCTGATCTCGAATAGCTTATTTTACAGCGATGAACTTAATTGTGACATTTTCGCCGGTGGTCAGCGCTCAACGTCAGTAAAACATGGCTTCAATGAAACAAATATTGCGCTCATATCCGTGGAAAAATTACAAAAATTGCAACTGAAATGGGTTATTTACATGTCTAAAAATATATTTTGCTTGATTAAAACTTGCGCTCTGNTNCAGAAGGCTCCTAATACAGCGTTGAACTTTTTGACCTGTTTGCTAGCAGTCAACACTCGATGCTTNTCAAAAATGGCTTCAATCAACACATCATCACACTCATGTCCGTGGAAAAATCATCAATATTTTAACTGAAACGGGTCGTTTATATGCCAAAAAAATATTTTGCTTGATTAAAACCTGCGCTCTGATCTCGAATAGCTTATTTTACAGCGATGAACTTGCGACATTTTCGCCGGCAGTCAACGCTCAATGTCAGTCAAACATGGCTTCAATGAAGCAAATTTTGCGCTCATGTTCGTGGAAACACTAAATATATTTTGACTGAAATGGGTTATTTACATGTCCAAAAAAATTTTTTGCTTGATTAAAACTTGCGCTCATATCTCGAATAGCTTATTTTACAGCGATGAACTTTTGACCTTTTCGGCAGAAGTCAACACTCAATGCCAGTCAAACATAGTTTCAATCAAACAAATATTGCCCTCATGTCCGTGGAAAAATTAACGATATTTTAACTTAGATGGGTTACGATATTTTAACGTTTACATGTCCAAAAATATATTTTGTTTGATTAAAGCTTGCACTTTTAAACAGAAAGTCTTCTGATGCAGCGTTGAAATTTTGACCTTCTCGCCGGCAGTCAGCACTNGATGCTAGTCAAACATGGCTTCAATCAACCGATCATTGCGCTCATATCCNTACAAAAATATTTANTGTTCTTANTGAAATGGATATTTTATATGTCCAAAAATATATTTTATTCAATTAAAACTTGCGCTCTAATCTCGAATAGCTTGTTTTGCAGCGTTGATCTTGTAAC
>JGI24021J15306_10007091_pt1 | contig 13596 bp, 8 predicted proteins | sample Ectturendosymbi1_FD_15306 | JGI IMG/M metagenome (IMG submission 15306) | reverse complement strand
ATGTGGCCCGCGGGCCTGTAGGTGGACCACACTGCACTAGGTTAACTAGGNCGCCACCTAGATAGAGCGTATCCATCAAGGGCCGCAGAATCCTTGGTTTCCATGTCCCGAATGTTTTAGTGCAGTGGTTTTCAACCATTTCTGTATTACGACCCATTACAAAAACCCACTATAACCCAACGACCCAATCTGAAACTCGAAGAAAATGTAGCTGTGTACGTAAATATCTACTCGCATTCTCTCCAAAATTGGTTCACCACCCTCTGGGGGTCGCGGCCCCAGGTTGAAAACCACTGTTTTAGCGTGACATGTAACTATTGAAGCTTGGCCAGGTCGCAAAACTGTCACCGGTCGGCCGTGTGTGCGCCGCATATCCCCCAAAACGCAGGAGTGCAATTTGCAATAGCTTTCCATTGCGCAGAATTGAACTTTTTCTGGTATGTACGCAATTGGCATGGAGCGAGAATTAAAATCGCAGTGGCTGAAAACGATTGCCGTGCTCGCGCGGATCTGGTTGATGCACTGCACGGCAAATGTTTTTGCATATCGAGGTTAAGCTGTTAGTTGTGCTGCAAATGGAAACCGTGTATTAATATTTGTAATTGTCTACCGTAATTCTCTCACGAGAAAGCACTGTGAGCTTAGTGAACCTTCACGAAGGCCAAAAACGGTACTGCTGTCGAACTTGAAAGGGCAGAAGCCGTTTTGCAACTCGCTCACTGCTAATCGACAGCTTTGCACGCGCAATTGTCAAGCCCGTGACTGTGGGCCACTGCTTTCACAGGCTAGTCACGTTGGCGCCGACCTCCCGGATGCGAGGCGCAACGACAATGCCTGGCGTTCTGCCTCCTGTCACGTGGCTAACAAGTAATCTTTTGAAATGCGATAATCAATGTTTGATTGCAAAAATTCACCGTGGTGCAGAACGCCAGCCTAGCCGTGACCTTCCAGCATCGGACACTGCTGGATTGGTGCCGGAAACTATGAGCCACCTGAGTGGGCAAGATACAAAGTACGTTTCAATTGTGCGCTCTTGGTGGCGAAAACACTTAAAAGAAATTCAAACGCATGAAACAGAGCAGGACTCGATGTGGACAGCTTTACAACTTTAAAATGATTCTTTCCGCCTGGAACACGTTTTGACGTCATTAAAGCAACACAGGTTGAAACCCAAGTTGTTCGATCGCCTTGAAGTTCGCTTCGAAGCAAGTGTTGCGGACGTTTGAACACATAATCTCAAGGCTTCTTGTTCGTTGCCAAGTTTTACGCATTTCCGGATTGAGTTTTTATCTATACACTTTGTGTTGTTCTACTGAAAGACTCTCTAAAACATGGAATTTTGTCTCAACATCTTAGCAATGTTGTGTTAACATGTTTTTGTCAGTACAGTTTGGTCAAACTCTTCAAAGACCGCGGTACAGTTACGCTGTGCAAGGAGTCGCAGCTTCAATTCTTTGCCGAAAGGAACACCGACTAAGTGGCCAAAACATGGCTAATGTAGACAAAACTTAAAAACTTGGGCGTGTTTCATAATTATTTTTCTTTCTCTGCAGCATTGTTGCATATTTTCGTAGCGTGCTTATTACCTCAACAATCATAGGCGCAGGTTAAAGTCCATTAGAAATTGGCATTAAATGATAAAAATTTCGGTACGAAGCGTAATGAGAAGCTCATCTTCGAATATATCCCCAACTGCGAATGTGACCTTTTTGCCGGCCGCGTTGCTTTCTTCAAGTCTGTTTACAACAAGCTCGAAGTACTTCATTGGCACTTCCTCCAACAAGGTCGTCGTCTGTAGGAACAACCGCAGCCGGGAAGCGGACAACAGCCGAAGAAGTCGCACATTGCCCTAATATGCGCTCGATTCGCCAACCATCAAACATTTACAGGCCAGGACAAAGCAATCACTGCGATGCCGCTCGGTCAGGGTACAAAGCTTGAGTTGCCACGCACGAAGCTTTGTACGCGCATCGAAACCGTTCCAGGCGCAGCGTTCTTGATTCACTTGCCCCAACCGCTTTAAAGTCCTTTCGAAGATGTGCCGTTTCATTTGCGTTTATAAGTGTTGTCGGCGTAGAAGATTTGACATACGCTGGTAATCAAGATAAAGTCGAATTGAGTTGGCTGAAAGCAAAATCTTGGGGACTACAAAGATTATTTGAGATTTTTGTCTGTCCTTTCACATGTCTGGAACATATAAGAAGGAAAGCGTTTGGTTTTCAATCTCTCAGAATTTAGTTGCTTAGCTTACAACGGTTGCGTCAGCTATCACTTTGTTGGTTAATATTTTGCTTTACGAAATGTTAAACTGGTTCATTCAAGTGCTTCTCAATGTTTTAGAATCCACAAACAAATGGTGAGGCACGCTTCAGGTAATGAGCTTAAAAACGGCCATCATACTTGCTGTGGGGTACCAACAACTGCAAATAGGAGTGCCCATCCGCTGGCGACGACCCTCAGGGCTCATTTCAACGTGGTAAACAAATTCGGCGTTTCCAGATGAAGTGGGTGAAAACTCAACTTTGCTCTTGTTTCCTCAGACTTGACGTCAAATTTGACTTGTTCCTTTGAATTAGTAGGTGGGCTGTTGCGCACGTGCTGATTTATTTGCAACCAAAATTACGTTCGTTGCGACGTGAAGTTCCAGCCATCGGGTGGGATTTCATGTTTGACTAACTTCAAGGCCTTCGTTTAGCGTTTCTCAGTGACCCAAATACACGTTTTAGTTATAGGTGCGTTTANGTAGGATTTGGTTTTGAACAACTAATGACNCATTTTTTATCATTTTTGTTGCTGAGCAGAACGTCAGTGTTGGAAGCGAGCTGCAGTNCAGATTCACTTCACAAAACTCACTGGGTGGGCTCGTTTTCTGCAGGGTGACCGCGATTTGCGTAAAATTCGCCAGCTTGTCTCCTACCTCAAGCACATCTTATGCATAGTAGTGGTCACTGACGATGCGCTCTTGTTATGTCGCACAGGTCTAGCCATTCCGCCTGTCCTATGCGCTGGCTTGCTGTCTGGAGGATTTATCGCCAAGCGGTTGAAGTGGACGGAGCGGCAGATGTTGAAGTTCGTCGTAATCTGCGCAGCGGTAGCACTGCTGCCAATAGGAGCCTCTTTCCTGTTTTCGTGCAACACACCAAAAGATGTAAGTATAAAGAACTGATTTCTTCAAGTTCGTCATAACCCCTTGACGTAGCTTGTAGCGACACCGCTCAATCCGGATTAAGTAACAACCGCAGATGCTGAGCGTGTCGCCCTCCAATAAAGTGAAGTAGCTGTGAATAGATGCTGCGTTTTGCGTCTGATGTCGACTAACTGGTATTCATGAGGTCAAGAAAGCGTTAATGTGCCCATGTAATTTCATTCAGTTTCAAAGAAAATTTGAGTTACATTGACGCTTACGTTTTATACTCCGTGAGTAGTGAGTACGTTGTTTCAGAAACACTAGTTTTTGAGCCAAGCTTGAAAAGGTTATCTAAAAAGTGAGTCGGATGAACAAATTTAAGAGTGTGTGCATTTTCGTTTTTTACGATTTGTACAGAAAGTTAAATTTTCCTTGAAAATTTCCTAGGGTTGCAGCTATCCGCTGCATAACAGAACAGCCGGCACTTCTTCCCCGTTGCACGGGTGCAGTTCGGACTGCGACGCTGTGGCGATCGGATTTGTTGTGGTTGTGTCGCTTGCTGCATTTATTGCGTCAAACATGGTCACTCCAATATACACCGTTGTGTTGAGGTGCGTTTATTTCGTTGTCTTTTTTTTAAAATAAGTCATTTCTGTGCATGATTTTTTCTTGACTTACAAAAGAGCACCTGCAGCATGGCTACGGACATAAGCCACTGAAGTAAAACTCTTTTGGTTCAATCGATCGTTTGTCGCAAGTGCTTATCGTGTCAGATCTATAGACAACTTGTCCTGAATTTTGTTGGGTTTAGAGTTTTTCGAATAACTTGCCAACTTCGTGCATGTAATGAGCTGACGTTGGAGCAGCTTTGAATTTAAATGTAAAATTTTGGTGTGGATTGTGCCATTCATGCTTCACTGTAGCGGTTAAGAAATTTTGTCAGGCTAACAACGCATCCAATTTGGCAAGACTGGCTCAAGGCAAATTTTTATGTGCAGATTGGTCGCCCCCGAAGATAAATGCACCGGCATCGGATTGATGTTTTTAATAATGAGAGTTCTTGGTAAGCTGTGGTTGATGATTGTAGTTATGGCGCTTAAAGAGCTTTTACTTAGCTCGCAAATATGAGAGAGTTTGGTAAATGTTTATCGACTGCCTTCTGGTACAAAATTATCAGAAGCGTGGTAGCAGGTATGCCAGGAGAATCAACTGTGGGTCGGTTTCGAATGTGCTACGCTTTTGTGAATACCACTTTCAGTACTGAAAAGCGAAGAAATTATTTGAATGGGTAGGGGAAAATGTTATTACTTTTTTGCTTGCCCTGAGCAACTTCTGAGTAGTGAAAATGTATACACACGAATTTTGCACTTTCAGNCAATTTTCGGCCAAGTTAACTANATCGTCAATGCCAGCGCTTTAGATTTCAACAAAAACAAAGATTTAAGAGTTAACAAAATTTGACGTTACTGTCTTCCCCTAATTTAGCTAGGATTAGGAAGCATGAAAAATTGGGATGGCCATTTTAACCATTCTCAAATAAATGCCCTAGAACAGTGGTTCCCAAACTTTTTTGTCCGCGGAACACTGCAAGGTTATTTTAAGTGGACAAGAAACCCCCGCCAGATCTGCCAAGTAAACATAAACGCTTTTTTTCACCCAAACTGCCGTTATTAAAGTTTCGTACTGTAAACAAAATTATGCACAATAAAAGTAACCATAAAGCAAGGTAGATCAAGCGATATAGCAGCTGCCATAAGGACATGCTCTGGCCTGTAGCACCCAGCAGTTTTTTCTTATAACTGCAGTTTTTTTTCTTATCAGCAGTTTTTTCTTATAACTGGAAAGTATAGCTCGTGGAACCCTTTAGATTTGTCTATGGAACCCTAGGGTTCCGCGGAACTCAGTTCGGGAAATGCTGCCCTGGAACATTCATATACATTTTCTTGTCTTCAAAGAGGGTGAGAGGTTTGCCCTAAAAACCCAAAAGTTTACTGGAATGGCTTGCTCCAAAGTGGAAAGTTTAAGTCTTGTCAGTACCACCCGTTGCCCAGGTATATGTTCGGGTATTGATATTGCGTGTGCAAAAACAACGCATTATGTTTTATTTTACAATTTGTGCGAAATTTTTTCAATAAAAAATACAGCAATGCTTTTGAAAAAAAGCAACCAGTCTACTTTTCATGGGATTCAATTGCGTATTGAACAAGTAAACCTTTTACTAACCGTAAAATGCTCATTTGAAAAATAAAAACTTCTGGTTCAAGCATCTCGTCTCCACAAAAGCAACGCAGTTGAATCATTCAGAAAAAGTTTTTAACAGAAAAAATCGATTTACGTAACTCTACGCATCCTTATAGTCCAGAAATCTTGCAAGCAATGCTTTACGGGTGAAATGCTGAAGGGCTGAAACAAGGGGAGAGAAAGCAAACCCAAGACTAAATTGAGTGAGTCAAAACACAAGATACGGCAAGCAAAACCGGAAAATGCGCCGTTCTGAGACAATTAATTGCTTTTCACCAAAACCGAAAAACTATTCCTGCGCATTCTACTTACGCTGCGTGTCAATCATCGCTGCGTTGCTCGCAGCTGTGGTTTTGTTGCTCTGTGATTGGCGTCAGGTAGTTTTTCGGTTACGAAAGTAATTGTTGGGGAACGGCGTAGTCTCCAGCTTTTACTTTCCCCAGCTTGTGTTTTGATTTACCCATTTTATTCTTGAGTTTGCTCGTTTTTCTCTGCCCTTGCTATTGTCTTTCAACATTTTACCCGTAAGCTTCGCTAGCAGGTTTCAGGACTGACGATGCATAGAGTTATGTGAAGTCGATTTCCTATCTAAAAGGTTTGATAATTGATTCGAACGCATCCGCCTTTGTGGAAAACTAATTACTTGAATAGAGGTATGTGCAAGTCCGCATCATCGCAGAACCATGAAAACCGAGTCGCCTGATTGCTTGAAAAATTTGCAGCAGACCTCGAGCTTTTCGCTTCCTGTTACTGACGGAAATGAAAAGTAAAAATCATGTAAAAACGTTTAGGGATCGTCGCCGTTTCTGGTTGCATTTGCTGGCATGTATGTCTTAATGACAAATTAGAGTACAGAAATTGATTCTTTTCCTGTCACGACCATTATCATAGGAACGTTAAGTGTTTTATTGAAAGAGATCAAAGCGTTTTCTTTGGTTTCTGTTTCAAAACAATTTACTACTACTGTTAAAACTTTTTAAAGCTCTGGGCATTGTAATGAAACCGATTTGCCGCACGTAAATGTGGCTTTAATTAACTGAAAATTTCGAAAACAGTTTTGAATGAAAAAGTACGCTGTCATTTCTGTCAGGTGATCTCTATTATTTTTGCTACGACAAAAAATGGTTCCATAGACGAAGCATAAAAAAGAAAAGTAATTATGAATATTTTTATCAGAAGCTCTTGCGACACCTAGAAAAAAGGCACACGACCCCCGGGTTGAAAATCACTGCCTCAGACGCACTACTGTACTTGAGCTCGGATCCAGATTCCGGCTAGAGGGTTTCGTAAGTTTATCCATACCAGCTATTCAGTTAATTAAATTGTAATGAACCGATTTGCCGTACAGAAATACGGCATTAATTAACTGAAAACTTCGATAAACACAAGCGTCTGCGAACACAAGATACGTGTAAGCCACACATCAAATAAGCGAATACAAAGCGACAAATAGCCACACACCGCCAGTGTTTGAAACAGCAAGGAACATTCACACGACGTTGAACTTTAATCAACAGTAAAGCACATGTTGCCCTCGGCAGTAGCACATCAACCGTACGGAACTCACAATAACGCCAAATTACCACAGGCATCTTCGTTTTTTCTTTGATTATTGGCAAGCACAAGCTCCAATATGATTTTCCTGTGCTGGAAAACGATTTTTGTTGGTGATTTTGATTCTATTTTTGAATGTAGAAATAACTTGGTGAGGGTAGGTGAACTATTGTTCTCGTTCTGTTGTAGCCAGATTTACCTCAAGAATTGCAAACAGGGTGTTACCAGCATATCCGGAGTGGTTTTATGGACTTCAAATACCTTTCCGGTGATATAAGCTCCTTAGGCAAACGATGGCTCTTTGAAACGAACCAAAGCATGGCGGTCGTCATGCCTAACTCTCATGACGCTCGCACTTGATTTATTCGAAGCGAAACTAAATACCTGGAGTCGACATCTGTCTTTGCTTTACCACGTAATCCTGCGCTCGTGCAGTTGGTGACGTTTGAAATTTCAGTCAAGAGTGAAATTTCGCACGTTTCAATTTCAAAAACTGAAATTTCAGTTTCGATGGCAGTCTCTGTCGACTTGCAAAAAATGCCCTATGTGGTGATTTTACACGGCCCAGCTTTGTGGTAAAAATCGCTTTTAGACCAAACCAAGTTCAAACTGTCTGCGTGCATTCCACGAGCAAGTTTTTAAGCACCGCCTACAAGTATTTAGTGACGGTAATAGTTGGTCTGACGCTACTTGTGGTGTGCTCGTATGGCGTTGCTAGGATATGACTCACTGCGCCTAATAAGCTTGGCTTGTGGTCCATGAACAATACCGTATGTAAATAGCGTAGCGAAAGAAATTCTTAAAGTAAATATGTTTCAGCCTTATCGAGAATTTCATTTTCCAGACACGTATGATTTTCGATCTGTGAACTTAAGCATCCATTCGAAAAACTTCGCCAAACGTGAGAAAGAGAATATTTTTCCACTATAATCATTTTTTGTTTCAAATCAGTGCACGTGACCACTGCGATTTTGCACAGCATCAAAAATGAACCTATACAGACTTCGGCATTCCCCGCTTCCCCCAAAACAAATTTGCTAATTTTACTTTTCACGTTTTTGCATTGATCCTGGGGTAGTTGGTTTTTCGCTTCCAGCAAGTCCTTTTAATAGAAAGAGAAGTTCTGCCTATCTCCTAGATTTCACTTGGCCGTCAACCATTAACACAGGCTATCAACTCGTGCTACAGAAATATTCAACTCATTCAATCGCTATTTTTCTGCGCGGCGAAGTATTAAATCGTGTTGACAAAGTTCTCTATCTTTTTTATATTCCTTTTCCGTTACGACGTCGAGTGATTATTTAGTGATTGCGGGTTGATCGTAGTTTAATGCCGACATAGTTTAGTGATTACGAGTTGATCATAGCTTAAAGCCATAATCCTGTTTGAAGGATTGGTTCCTGCCCCTATAATCAGTGGAGCCGTCATTGACAGTACGTGCGTTGAGTGGAAGGTGGAATGCGGAGACAACAAAAATTGCACCGGATACGATACGAACAGATTCAAGTAAAGCTTTATTGATTGCATTGTTGGCATGTATATCCGAGGGCGGTGGTCTAGGTATCGGGAAGTTTGTCGACACAAAGTGTTGTGTTGACAACCGTGAACTATAACCAATAAACCAATGCGGCAAAAGCAAATTTTTCGCAAGGACTACGAGTTGGTTTTCAAAGTTTTCAAAAGTTTGCATTGGTATTGGAGGATGCTCGGTTGGTGTGTGCTTTCTTGCGCGTCTGGTTGCATAAATCCACAGACTTTTGCTCTTGCCCCCGCATGCATGCATTGCGTTCCTGGGCAAGTTTATTTGGTATGATTGGAAAAAGACATAAGAGGTCTCCTTGTGATTTCCGTTTGATGACTTTTGTTGTTTTCAACTTGAACGTGAATAGATCGGGAGAGACACTTGTTTTGTCTGCCTTTGAATCATGACACCTGGGCATTTCTCCACAAATGAAAACGTCTGGCAAAACCTACAACTGTATTACCGTGTTACATTTTGCAGAAACGGCTACCTCACCATCGTCTTCGTGGCTATTTTCTACAGCTTTTTGCTGAACTTGTTCGCTTATTTATTGCTCGCACGCAAGCATTCTTCAGAACGCAGCCGTTTGTGTTCATTCGTGGCCCGGTGCAAGCGCTTCTTGTGCGGAGACGCGTCCAGGACAAGAGCTGGGTCTGGGCTAGAAACTCCCACTACAGCAGTTTGATGTCGCGCTCGGAAATTGCTTCGATACGCCACGCGGTGGTCGTCTGATCTTGTAATGGGCTGGGGACAGCCGGGATGGGCTAAGGAGAAAGTAGCCGGAGCTAAGTGTGTGGAGATGACGGAGCTTGTGATCTACTGACGGAGATGTCCCGCGCAATCATGCGGCAACTGTTCGAGTACACAGAGTCCGGAGCTGAAGTGATTTTAACCGCCAAGTGCGACCACTGCTTGTAGAACAAGAATCCTGTTTTAATTGTTGTTCTTTCTTCAAACGGCGACGATGAGAGCGGCACGTTCGAATGGAAATTAAGGCGTTGCATCAAGTGTTTTGGATTTCGTTCCGCATTGCTATATGACGTGAGTCCTCAAATTCAATCATGTCACTGCATCGTCCACTACGCGGTACGGCTGATATTGTGCAGTTGCGATGCGTTTCTTCGCTCTTATTCCTTTGCACCCACCGCGTGGACTCTAAACACAATTTCGTCGGGTATTTTTCGAATCGCAGGTTAAATAGGGGTAATGCTGGCAACACAGATTGCAGATTTCAGCCAAAGGTATTGCTTTTCCACTTGCCATTTGTATCTAATGGATGTTGATACCCGTGCATGCTTCGGCGCCACAAACAAGAACATGAATTAACGGAGCCGAGGAAAGAGCGCATCGAGCGTTATCAATTTTCAGGATAGGTTACCTACAAATCGGTTTCAGTTTTTGTCTTTTGTACGCTGTGATTAGAAACATTTACGTACTATGAAAATACCTTTTGCGTTTATATTTTCTGGCAAGAATAACAAGTGTTTTTGTGATGTGAAATGAAGTCATTTACTTGTTACGTGGTTCTATATAAGTCAGTTGTGTTCAAAGATAGAAGTGTCGCATTACTGGTTCTCGTAGTTATTTTATGCTCTGAACTGTAACAAGATAAACGCTTTATCTTCAAGCTTTATTTACGAGCATTCAAACCTACAAACTTTTCGACCTTCAGTAATTGAGAAGAGTAATAAATGTGTTGTATGTGTTTGGCGTCTCTTCCGTTATTTCAGTGAGTATTTCTAAGCGCCTCGGAATTCACTTGCACCTCGAAAAATGTGCACGTGACCACTCAAGCATCCTGGTTCAGTGCTTGATCCATCATTCTCTTGCAGTTGCATAATTTCATCGTTTCACAAAATTATTTTTTAAACTTACAACTTTCACCGTTCCGTCTTCCGGACGGAAGAACAATCTTGGCAACAACAAGCTGCAGAGATCTACAAAGTCTATCAAGAGTCGCGGAAAGTTCGCAGTTGGATCTACATTATGCTACTGCCTTAGTTCGAAATAACGTCAATTTTAATTGGTGCGGTTATTACACGGCGTGTTGTACGCAAGATCGCGTCACTGCTACTGAAAAGAAAATCACGGTGGCATTGAACGGAACTGTCGATTTCACAACTTCTCAGAACGGTTATGGCGTTAGGCAAACACTTCTCAATATTATGTCTCTTCCTGTTCCACTGTTGTTACTAAGACGTGCGGTCACGCGTGAAATTGTTTGACCCCAATGAGACTGTGGTCTGTATGCAAGGGTAGGCTCACATTCCTTTTGTATGACGTCTAGTTTCTGGTCTCCCAGCTAGGTATAGCGACTGAACTGGTCAGAAATTGTTGATATCAGTTTTATCTACATTCTAGGATCTGCTAGTTCATTCGTTTTCATAGCCGCGTTTCCTCAAGTGAGGACTGCCCGGCAGCAGCCCGATGAGGATTAGAACCAAATTCAGATAGTTTTTCTTGCTCCACATCAAGACGGCAACAAGCAAGGTCGGAGATGTCATCACGACACTTTCCCTGTTCGACCTCTGGGCCGTTTGACCACTGGTGTAGTGAGCAGGACTTGCCTCGCCGATATTTCCAGGGACATTCTGGCTACGTTACCGAACTATCGTAGCTGAGATCTCTATGCGGAAGATAAGTGGCTTGACGTTATTAAGGGCTTTACCATTTACACAGCTTCGCAATTTGTAGCGAAGGGTTACATCACGAACACTTCGCAAAAATACCATCTCTGCCGCTTGTGGTTGAGATAGCACTCTTTCATTACCCAAGATCATAAGCGTATCGCATGGGGGTGCGGTTGCATCCCCAACGCTGAAAAAGTGGCCTCTATTCGGGCAAGAATTTTCAACATTTGGGCAAATTATACAGTTACATTCACATTTCAGTGAGGCAGTGTCTATTTTGCCATCAACGGCAAAAGCTTTGCTGAGACTATTTTACNATTCTTTTTTGCCTCTGATGGCAAAATAGACACAGCTTTTAAGTGAACTGGAATCATTTGGCAATTCCAACAGCCTTCAAAATTGGACCAATCAAAAAAAACTTCATTCAAGTTGGGTAAAATTAGCAAAATTTGGGTAAATTAGGAACATTTGGATATGATCCAGCAGCTTCAAGTGAATTTTGTCAAATGAGAAAAGCTTCATTCAAAGTTGGGTGGAATTAAAAACATTCACGTGAATGGGAAACATTTGGGTGCAGTGCATCGTTTCACGACAGCTTAATTCAATTGTGGGCAACTTCAAACAGTCTTGTTCCAAATTGGACTATATAGAATAGCTATACTGAAATTTGAGCACATTTAGAAATGTCTGCGTGAACTATAACAGCTTTCTTGAAATTTGGATTAAATTAGAATCATTTGGATAAATTTTAACAACCGAAACTGAGAAAATTAGAACAACTTCATTCAAATTTGGGTAAAATCACAAATATTTCCTTAAACTGGAAAATTTTGGGTGAGTTGGCCTAGTGGAAGGGCCGGCCCTGACAAATGGCAAATGGCAGTTTATTACAAATCTCTATCAGTGGGATGCCTGTGGTCGTGGTTTCTCTGACCTTATCGTTCCTTTACCAATGTTTGTGGTAGCAAGTCGGAGACTATCGTTCAGTATTTCGTCTATGGTTTGATTTCTGTTTCCAGATTTGACTTGCTTCGTAGTAGAAAAATGTACTCTCACACGCGTTGTGTGATTCCCAACATCGAGTGCATTTTTGCGCGACATCTTTCAGTTTGGTAAATATATCTTTACTCACTAATTTCCAGCAGCTGTCCACAGTCTAGCGCAGGGACCCCCAAACTTTCTCTTCGGAGGGCCACAAGCTACCACACAACAGCTCGAGGGCCTTACATCGTACGTAATGTGACTGTTTGGGGATATGCTGCATTCCACCAAATCAACAAATTTTTAGTAAATATGTTATATTTTCATTGTTGACAAAATGTCTTCATGGGCCGGATTGGGTCGCGGGCCGTAGTTTGGAGTCCCTGGTCTAGCGTAACGTCGTTAATATTATACAGTTTTATTAAAAAATGTTGTGCTTGTTCTAACTTAAATTACCCAGTGTAACATACACACAACACTAAATCAATACTGAGAAGCTCGCGGGCCTTAATAATCTCTCCGCAGACCTGTAGTTGGCCACACTGTCGCAGAATTAGTGCATGCAAATTAAGTGGTGCAGATTGGCATGAGTTACAGAGAAGTGTGAGTGTGCGATGCAGTCAGTTAGGTTTTTGAAAATGAATGCTTGGAGATCTTTTGCTTTCGGTATCCACTTCCCATATTTGCTTTACGTTTTAGTTTAATTGGCTGAACTTACTTTTTTTAAGGAGCCAACTCCGGTTTCCTAACGGAGGATGACAAACATGTACTAAAAAAACTCGAAATCGCAACCTTTCATACGGGAAAAGATTTGACGATATCGCGTAGCTGACTGCATTAACGTTACTTTCAATAGTATACGTTACTTTCAATAGTAACCTTTACGTTACTTTCAATAGTATACGTTACTTTCAATAGTAACCTTTACGTTACTTTCAATAGTAACCTTAAATAATGAAAAGTAGAAAAAACTTAATTATGAAATCGAAATCAACTTTTCTCGTTGCAATTTTTAAGCACTTGCGGTTTTATATCTACCTCAGTGCTCATCAACCGGGGCTCCGCGGAACCCTAGTGTTCCGCAAAACATGTAGTGGGGTTCCGTGAGGGTTCTTCGCTTTTTAGGGGAAATGATGTATTGCTTCAATATGTTGATGCATCATTACGAAATTTTTTAGATCAGCGTGCCGTATTCAGACTCCAAGTAGGCCAGTTAGTTACACAGGAGTTTGAGTGCAGTTAATAACCGAAAAAGAAATATTGATAGTTGTTGTGTCACTGGTTGTTCATTGTTTTGCAATCAAGAAGAACTTTGTTGTTGCATCACAGTTATACGATGTTGCCGACGAACAGCTCACAGTTGAGTAGAGTAGTAGACTGAGCAGAGAGTACAACAGACTAGATCAGTGGTTCTCAACCGGTGGTCCGCGGACCCCTGGGGGCCCGCGAAACGTTTTCAGAGGGTCCGTGAGAACTTTGAAATTTGAAATATAAATTACGAGTTTTGAAATTTTTTGCTGTTTATCATCGCTTTTTGAAAT
>JGI24021J15306_10007090_pt1 | contig 13597 bp, 10 predicted proteins | sample Ectturendosymbi1_FD_15306 | JGI IMG/M metagenome (IMG submission 15306) | reverse complement strand
GGGGGGGGGGATGATGTCATGCGTAGAAAAACAACTGCTTTGAATTTTTCCGTTGCGATACTTGGTTAACGCTACCACGAAAATGGGTAGTGGAAGACGAAAAAAAAATTAATTGCTTGGAATACTACATTGCTAGGGTCTAAGCTTCCTTTATTTTACAAACACTGCCTTGAAGCAGAGTAAATACTGATACAACCAAGAATGACAGATTCTCAAATAACCGAAACTCATCACAAGCGCAAGTTTCATAATTTTACTTAAAAGCATTCGAGCAAGCTATAGTTCACACAGGAAAATGCACTTTGCGATACACAGGTGTGCTGCACTTAAGCGCAGCTTTGCAGATAAAATTTCTTAGTTTGTGCACAAAACCACTCAAGATACATACTAGCTTAAATACATTTCAAACTTCGTTGTCTCACGCACACCGAGGCTTTAGCTCAGGGGTCGGCAACCTATGGCCCGGCAAGCAAAATCACCCGGGCCACAGCCCCTTTACAAGTTGTAACTGTATGGCCCGCCTAGTGGTATAATATCTTATGAATCTCCCCTCCTTGCAAATTCTTGTATTCCATATTTACGCGTAACTACTTATGAGAAACCGCACTGTGCTATAAATGCACTGTATGTCGCATTTTGCGTGTTCTTTATGAACTGTGAAAACCAGGAGTTAATCTGATTATAATTCCGTAAATTCCCAAGTTTTAACAACATCATAAACAACAAAGGGAACAGAATTGTTGGTAGAAAACTAGTACGGACCGTAATACCTTGCAGTGTTTGTTTTTGCCCCGCGACTAGGGAAAGATTGCCGAACCCTGCTTTAGCTCCACACGGAATGCCTAGTGCAGTTTACAACGCCAAACCTTAAAGTAGATTTTACCTGAAATTATGAACTACTAACTAAAGAACAATTTAGTTCGTCGCTCACAATNAAACGCAAAAATAATTCCGTCAAAAAGCTGCTCTGCTAAANTATTTTTCACATATAGATACAGTATAACGAGCANCTGTACCGTACCTCAACAGACATCAAATCCCCGTACGTTTTCATGGCGTCCATCACCGACTTCATCCATTTTTCTTCTTGAGCGCTCTACGAAAAAAAAGATGCCATATAAATAAAACAGGGCTGTGTGGTGATGCATGCTCAGGTCAAGCGTCAAAGGAAAGAGACGATTAACGAACAGAACAAGTCTAGGTGAGGCTGGTCATTTCCACCAAGCAAATTTACTTCACGGCCATAAAAGTGGAAACAAGCCCGATGGCATCAAAGTCAAAGTTAATTAATCCAAAGTTTAAAGTGCGGACACCAGCGACCAAACTGACTTCATAACAAGTCAGCTGCTTCCGATTGCAACTCACTCGCAGTAATGATCGAAAAAAGGTTTTCGTTGCGAAATAGACAAACGCTTCGTTTCGCCAAAGCAATAAAATGTCGCTTTACCAAGAACTTCACGGTCTCCGCAATGCGTTCTTTCTCCACAGAGACATCTTTCTTGAAGTTATTGTCCAACACGTTCCTGGTAGCTTCGTCTGACCAAAACTTCGATGAAGTTACGGATTTCTTCGAACTTTTCAGAGCTTTTTTGTGCAGGCTTTCAATGCCGGATGTGGAAAGATTGAGGCCTTCCTTCATAAATAAACAGAAAGCTTGCGTCGTACAGTCTTCGGGACTTAACTTATTTAACAACTTTTCCAACAGAAAAGCTTTCCTGATGCAATGTCGATTCATTCTACCAATCTACTGCGCTATTTTCAAATTCCTAAAAAGAATTTAAGTGAGGTTAAACATCCGAGGGTTTAAAAAAAAAGTGAATTTTTCGTCAAAAATGTAATACTTAATCTTGCGCTATCAACTTCAAGCACATACATAGAACAGAGCTACTGCCAAAAGCAAAACCTACCGAATACAAAGATAACTACAATTGCCACTCGAGTGAAAGCATGCCGTTTTCACTGCAAGATCCAGTTTTTAAGCAAGTGACGTGGGCACTGGGAAATGCTAACAATTAGATTCAGGCTCAGCTCGCTCTAGGATTACTTGTATGCATCCCCAGTCCATCGTTGACGAAAAGCAGCAAACAACTTTGTAATACAACGTGTGAGCAGGATCTCATAAACTCTGCGTGCATGGAATCGAATGCGAGAAAAGTAAGTTCGGTTAATGCAGGGGTTCTTAACCGGTGGGAAATTTCATCCATGCAGTGGGAAATTCTGATTTGGTGCAGTGATAAATTGTTTTACTCCAATACCCAAGGAAGGAAATCTAAATATTAAGTCACAAACTTAATTTTTGAAGAAACATCTGGTTGTCAATTAGTGCACTGTTTTGCAATTATTGCGTTTTTAGCGTTCAACAATGTTCAAAAGTCGCAATCAAATAACGACCGTTGTTGATTAAAGGTAGAAAAGGTTGCTAAAGGTAGGTAGTTAGGTTAACTGCGTAGCGTAAGTACGAATGGTATGTAAATAAGCTGACTTTGATTTATCAAGGTTGAATTGAAATTATACTTTGGTGAAGATGAGATGATGTTATGTTGTAACAAGTCAGATTACATTTTTTTGCGGTGAAACATGACAACCAGCTTCTTAACGAATCATTATTTTTGAATGACATCTAGTGTAGTGCAAAAATATCGATTACGAAGGCTAATAAGCGAAAATACAAGGAAGACTGCATCAGATATGGCGTTGCTTGCCTCCAGAAAGGTGGAGAATACATCCCGCAAGGGTATGTTGTACATGAAAACACTGGCTAACACCTGTTTGAAATCATTCCAGCTCAAGCAGCATTTGAACAACGCTCACACGGAGCAACCTAGCAAATCGATTGAGTAGGCTACTTTACCGTAATTTTGAGGAAGGTTGTCTCAAACGTGTCAGACTGGATGCAGGACGTACATTTACCCAAGCAAATTTGTCCGTTGAGGCATCCTATGTGGTTGCACCTCGCATTGCTAAAAGCGAAAAAATCTCATACCATTGCATAACTAGTGCAACCATGCCTCCGGAATTGTGCTAAAGTAGTTTCGGACGACCGAGCTTGCAACATGTTGAAACAAGCTTCACCTTCTAATAACACAAGATTTTTTCCAAATCCTCGTATCGAGATGTTAGTGAAGTCAAAGCAATCGCAAAAATCACATTCAAAATTTAAAATGAGCACTTTACTTTTCTGTTTGATTGATATGGTGTAAATCAGTGAAATCCTTAAGTGAAAACAATGAGTAAACCCCTTGGCCTTAGTGGGAAACTAGACCGAAAAGGTTAAGAACCGCTGGGTTAGTGAATCTGATCACTTCGTAAAAGAGAACACTGGACCTTTTTGAAAACAACCTGTCCATGCGCGTCACACCGTTAAAAGCGGAATGGGATGCTTTAACAAACATTGAAAAAATACCACGAAATACGGTTAACTTTTTCTGTTGATAGAAACCTATTATAAATCTATTACTTACTGTCATAAGCTGTCGGTATTTTATTACAGCTTCTTTCACCACGGCCTCCAGTGCTTCCTGAAACATAACAAATACCAGGTCTTAGAGTTTCCTTTAAGAAATTTAACTCCCTACAGGCTATTTAGTTGGCTTCGTAAGCTTTTACCACGCGTCATGTTCATGACCAACTCAAATGTACAGGACGTAAAGAAAGTGCTCTGAAAGGCATGTTTCAATGGAACATCGGTATCTTTACAAAGCAGCAGGCGTAAACTGCGATATCTACAATTCTAACGAGAAGTTGGCTCTGTCCGTGGAGCTTATTGCACGGACTACTGTCCAACGATGATGAGCCATACTTTCTTGCGCATGTTCTCCACAGGACAACATACGTCAGTGCGCAAATGTTCGCCGTTACGTTAAACTGCAAGTTTCACACAGCATTCGACTGAGCGCATTGAGCATTTTTTACCACAAACGGGTTACTACATCCACGACAACTTAACCGCGCGTTTGTTGTTTCCCATACGTTGCCATATTACTTCTGATTTCTTTAAATCGCAATAGAAAGCGCCAAAACCGATTCCTGAGATCTAACACTTGATTAAAAAAACGCAAACCTGCTTCGGCTGATTTCAGGTCACTTTTCGACAGGTATACGAGCACTGTCAAGGTCAAGCCAGTTCTAATCATTTGGTTAGCAATGGATGCCATCTTACTTCTGTTGGGATCCATTACTAACTAGACGCTCCCCTATAATCAGAAAGTGAGCAACCACATTCTCATATAATGTAGCTTCTTAAACTACGTNNNATCATCGTAGAAATTCACATCTAGGATTTGATTTTTTTTCAGATATGAAGCTTGCGGTGGCGAGTGACGAACTTTTGCCTAAAATCTACAAAATTGCTTTTCTTGTTGCCAACATGCAAAAACCCTCTCGTTCCAAACAAGTCGAACTTGTATTAAGCAGATGCAGCAAAAGACCATACCGGCCTTTACAAATTCCTCATTTGCAAATGAATTCAGCAAACGTCAAACTTTGAAAAATTATAATTTCTTAAGTAACTGTTTATGAACATGCTGTGCAGGTGTTTGTTAACTTTAGTTAGTTTTAAACCTTTACCATTAGCTTCACAGCTCGCTCGCATCACATACTTAAGAGCAGGGGTGCAAAATTTTCTGTTAATTTTAATAGCACAGAAAAATCTTTAGTAGAGCACACATTAAAGCTTTGCCATACAGCATTCATTTGCATAAAGTGTAAAATGTATACAACTTAGGAAAGACAGTATGCAATTGGTTTCTTACCTCTACTTATTCCCAGACAAAATTAAAGTTGGCTACCTTCTTCCACATATTTACAGATAAAATAAGTTTGACTATCCTCTTATCATGTATATGCCTCTGCCCACCTGAGGCATGCCATAATCTTATACTCTATATATGTTAATGATACGTTGCTGCAAATCTAGTTCGCGCACTCCAAGTTTTTGGTAGTGCGGCGCGAGTGCGCGACCGCATTTTTTGCACCCCTGCTCTAGAGAGACACATAAACCACTAACCAGTCCTTTCTCCAATGGTAGATAAACATTTATCTCTTTGGCACACTTCAATCCAAAGATTGTAAGCGTCTTTTAAAGACGGCTGATTTTAAGAAATGTGCCTTCGCGGTTCACAGCTCACGCAGTTTCACACTTTTTGGAAGCACAAACACAGCCGAGCACCAAGACTATCCAAAGTTTCTCTCTCAAATTGCATTTCAAGAGCAAGATACGAACGCAATTCAATAAAATCTTCTTTCANCTCTTCATCATTTGACATTTTATCCAATTGANGTAAGGATTCATGATCAATCCTTACGTATGTTCCATCTTCTTTNTATCAAAATATNTATCAAATGACGTAGACAGCACTTCCAAATCAGCCACAACTTCTTCACAAATGCTAGGAATCAAACTCGAANTTCCATTGTCATCGACTGTAACTGATGGAAAATTCAAATAATTCCCTCTTGTCACTCGCCGGCACAACAGAGAAAACNTATCATTGAATGCGTTTAGCTTTTAATAGCAATTCAATGAATTTGTATTTTTGCCTTGAAGTGATAAACCCAGATCATGCATTCGAGTGAAGATGTCGCTCAATTACGCTAAGATTTGATAGAATTCTTGCGATTCCAACTCTTGAAGCAAATCACAGTGACGTTCCTCCGGAAAAAATGATTTGTTCTCACAGATAAAAGAAGCGGATTAAAACTCTCCCATGTGAGAGCCAGCGGACTTCTATGTGGAAAAGTAAAACTGTATGTTCACTTCCAAGATCTTCACAAGTGACTTAAAAAGGCTGTGATTTAGAGCCCTACCCCTAGCCCAGTTGATGGTCTTTGCAGAAATAAAGGAGTTTCTTCAATTTCGGAGGCAAGGGTTTTGATGCCAAAGCATGAAGATGCAGGAAACAGTGATTAGTATCTTGCAAGCGTGGAATCTCCTGTTCCATCAGTGCAGAAAACCCAGTTTATTTCCCAACGTGGCAGGAGCGCTATCAGTGGACACAAAGAAATCTTTCACAAATTGAAGCACATCTTTTGCTTTGGTGGTTGTTTTCGGTACATGGACATACCTCACCGGTGCAATACGTTGACTGCAGTTCGAAATATCTGCAGTCTCGTACAAGTGGAGGGAGGTTTTTCAAAGGACTGGCCTTCATACATGAGATAAATTTTCCAAAATATCTGAAGTCAAATCAGCAATTCGGCACTGAACAACTTTTTTTGATATCGGGTGGCATCCACTGATGGATTCGGATATCGGTGTTGCAAGTTGCATCAAAATATTAACTTTAGGGCAAAGGTTCATCAAATGCAACAAGACAAAAATCAAAATTCTGAATAACGTTTCAAGTCACTACCCTACTATAGCCGTTCACACCTTAATAGTCATGCACTAAATCCTCCAACAGGAACAATTGTCAGGCTGCATTTTGAAAAACACGGAACACGCTTGTGACTACAAAGCACGCTTTCTCAACGATCGCCGCAATAGCTCAAGCAAAAGAACCGAACCTTCCATCATTCCTTTCGCCTTTAACCAAAATGATCCGCGAGAAAAAGTTAAAAATTTGATACTCACTTCAATTTCAAATATCTTTTTCCAAAATGTTAGCGACTCAGGCCTAATCTTCTTTTCGATCAAATCATCGATGTGGCCTACCATCAGTTCAGTGACTTTATTTTCATTCACAGCAGTCTTTATGAAAGTCGTTAAGACAGTCAGTTGGGCAAAATGTTCTTGCTGATATACAAAGTCGTTGAGTGGAAAAAAGTCTTCGTAACTCTGGAACAAATTGTTTGTGTCAGTTTCATTGCGTTATTCAATTTGATTCTCACTTAAAAAAGCGACACATTTTCGTCAAAAGTTACTGCTGCAATCAGAGACAACTTTTACCAAAATCTATAAGACTTTGCAACCCGCGAGGCTTGCAACAGAAGAATCTCAAAGAGAAAACTCTCGTATCGCAAGGTATCAAGCACACGATTTGAAGTGGGTCACAGGTAAGTTTCTAAACTCAAACGAGTTTCGAATCTCAAAAAATATGAGGTGATAAGATCAGGCTTTTTGATTGAAGAACAGGTTGTTGGGTGGAAGGGGTTCGCACAAAGAGAAAACGTTTTGAGGAAGCCTTATTTGCTCATTGACGTTGACAAAGTGTAATGAGGTCTTCACGTCTGCAAGTGATAACTGAATTCTTCGTGCAACTACCACGAGTCTAAATCGTTCTGGACTAAAATTATGTACCAATTCGTAATTGTTGCCCCGTCAGTGATTATATATGCAATTTCCATTCCATCTGCTCTACATTATTACGCTTTTGCTCGTAGATTTGCCGTCCATGCATGGTTTACTTGGAGGCGGTGCGCTATATGTGCATGCGACAGCTCTTTAAATTTTCTCAGGTGGTTGTTACTACAGTAAGTAGGAGAAACCTCGTGTCTATTTTGATGCCCCACCTGTAATGAATTCGAGGCCGGAGTGATTTGTGGCAGGTTGCTACTACAGTAAGCATTGATTGGCTCATTTCAATTTCATCGCGTAGAATTATTACCTTTGCCGCTTGTACATACCTATCCCCTGCACATTACGAAAACTGCTGATGATGATGATCACAGATCGACAGGGTTGTCCATGGGACATATTTATCTGTCCCATCCTATGGGATTCCCATTAGATTATTATAATATTAATATGGAACACAATTCAATTAAAATTACTAAACTTATGAAAGTTTAGGTTTAGTATCTACTGAATAGGACTACATGTACAAAGAGGCATGCAAAACGACAAAATTTATTGACTTTAAAATTCAGAAGTATAGTCTAAGTATGACAATTCAGTAACATTGTGACACTCTCATTCTATTTCTGAGTCTCATGGGAAATACAAATGTGTGCTGTCCCATCCCATGGCACGTTTCCCATGGGATTCCCATAGGAATTACATTCCCATGGACAAGCCTGCAGATCGACATTACTTTTTCACGTAAATGCAGCCTGTGCTTTTCTTGTAGAGACAGTGCAACACCAAAGAGGACGTGTCCTATGGTCCTCTGAAAGNCCATAGGTTGCTGAAAACTACGAGGTATTTCGAGACCATGGGCGTCCGCAGGGGATGAAAAATGGCCATTTGCCCCCCTCTGGAAAATGGACTAAGAACCAAAAATTTCTAGAAAACCTGAAGTCAGAAACTTAATTCCAATTAATTGGTGTAATTCTTGCATTGGCAGTTTATTTGCCGGTATGATACTCACACTGCACAGGAGCCAGGTTCACTATTCTGGCTTCATGCAGTGATGAGTTTGCAGTTCAATCATGTCCACTCTTTTTTCTGCAGAGGCAGGTTGTTGCGAAACTGGCAAGCGTATTGTTTTATCGTTGGCCTTTACTGCATAACAATAACAAATCCTCAAAGGTTAACTTCAAATAATGGTAAAAGGCGTTTTACCGCACATGACTGTTGAACGCAGACATCTTGGCCATAGCGGAATTACACGTAATTTTATACTGTATGAAAAGAAGCATGGGTGAATCTGTACCAATGCTTCCACAAGTTTGAAAAATCCATTGTTAGTGTGAGATTCCTTGGTGTGAGACCGTAAGTGTGAACAATGTGCCTGAACTGAGTGAATAGCTTAATTAAACTACTTTTATGGCACGGGCGGATCCAGCCAGTTAGGTCTAGAGTGGCGATTTCAGCAATACTTGGTAGCCAAGTCTCATAACGGCTTCGCTGCTGTAAGAGAGGTGAAGTATAGGCTACTTCGCAACACTGCTGTGACAAAACAATGGACGACAAAATGGCTTTATATCGCGAATGTTGCTTTCCGAATTGTACAAAATCATGGTGAATATAGTTACTTTTCTCGGTTTTAGGGGAGTCGGTGGTCCCAATCGCCCCCCCTGGATCCGCCCCTGTTTTATGCAGGCTTCTTTTCGACAGTAGTTCTACAGAGGTTTTAGCCAGGGGGGTAAACTAGCTGAAATAGGGCCACTTGCCACTGTAGGTGACCCACTAGCCATGGGCGTCGGCAGAGGCCAAAATGGGCATTTGCTGGAAATTGGGACCAAGAATAAAAAATTTCTAGAAACCTGAAGTCGGCAGCTTATCTGACTTAAATCTTGCAATGGCAGTTTTGTTTGCCGATATGACAATCCAACTGCACAAGAGCCGCGGTTCACTGTTCTGGTGTCTTGCAGTGATGAGGTTGCAGTTCACTAAATCTGCTCCATTGCCTGCAGAGTGCAGAGTCAGGTTGTAAAACTTGGGAGCGGATTGTTCTAATATTGTTTTTTATTGCGTAATAATCACATGGCAACAAAGGTTCAGGTTCACAAAAAAGTTATGACAGTTGACGTTTTGCCGCATGTGACTGTTGAACGCAGATATCCGTGGCGGCTTAGCAGGTAATGCAGCGAGACAATAACTCCTGATAGCAATAAGCCACGTAGTTTTATACGGTGTGAAAAGAAGCACGAATGAAAAAGAAGCATTGCTGCCAACGAAGCACGTTTGTGGGACTGTTGCCGTAACATGGGTCATTTTCTTTGTGGTGTTGAAAGGGTAAAGCGTTTTGTGAACGTCCATTTGCATTGCATCGTCAGCAATCTAAAAAGAATAAGCAAAATGTCGACTTTGCTCTCCCCTGGAAAAATTTCTGCGGACGTCAATGTTCGAGACCCCCTTGGTCTGCCGACCTCGCGGCCATCCCGACAGGAATTGAGGACTTTAAAATGACTGGATGAAAAAACGACATGTTAAACAGACATTGCCTACCAAGACAGGTAAAATTAACAGATCCAAAGTACCACCTGATGGATGTAGTAATCTTGGATACACTAATCAGCAATAACACAATGTTATTATCGGACAACGTAACTTCTGGCAGTTGCAGCAAAGTAGAGGGACATGTGCAAAAAGTTTTTAAAATAACCCGCACAAAAACCCAGATTTTTTGTATGTTGTACGGGTTAGCATTCATTCCGTGGAACTATACAATAGATTTAATAAGCAACAGAGAAGACTAGTAGACATGATACACATCCTATTTAATCTGCATTGGTATTTACATACATTAGCTGCAGATTAATACAGCCGATTCTATACTCCCAACGAATCTATCAACTTTAACTACATAATGGGTCACCTTCTGGAAACTACAATTCAGATCAGTGAAATTGTAATATTAAATAAGCATCGTAGTTGAGTAGCAAAATACAAGGAGACTCAACAAGAAAGCATATGAAAAGAAGCAGGTGCAAGGTATTCCAACCCTTTGCGATTGACACCTTGCAACTGAAGGGTCTGACTATTTTGAAAGATTTACTTAACACATCTTTTTGTAGTAAAGTCGTCCTTGGGCAATGGACAAGAGCGTTTAACTCAAACGCCGTGCATGAAGCAAATTTCCGGCTGCGGCCTGCCACCAACTACGGTCACCCAAATAAAATAAAGGAAAAAAGTCGTCCCGTCTATGCTTTTTTTCGCAAGTTTTTCATCGAAAAAAATTGTTTGAGTAATTTCAAAGCAATGGCGAAATTTCGTAAAGTTGCAACACAACTAGTCGGAAATTCTGGGTCAACGTTGTTCGCTTGCTTGATACGAGAGCGTTCTGATGTCAAGTTTCGCAAAAGTGCATTACGGTTAGTCGTATAACGTGCACACAGGTTGCGCCGAAAGTAATCACCAAGTTTCATCACCACATCTTTGCACTTTATCTTTAGAAATGGCTTAGCTGCAAATAGATATACCAAGCAAGTAGACAAATCAAGACAATTTTACCTGATGGCGAATCTGATATCTATGAAAAAATTCCGACAAATGGCGCTTGTAGTAAAGCTGCAGTTGAACCTGTAGAAACCATAAAAACGTTTTGCAACCAGAAACCACCAAGCATTAGACATAGTTTGAGACATTTCTCCAGGCAAAAACGACGAGTTCAAGTATATAACGATCACTTATTCCAGTGATTTTCATCCATTCTTTGACTGCGGCACACTTTGCATGAAACGTAACTGGTATAAACGTCCTCATTGGAAGAGTTAGCCTAAGATTTAACGCTTGTTATTCCTATTTATAGTGTAATGAAAACCCACAATACAGTTAATAGCATGTAGTGTTGCAAGATGATGCCAAAGGGCATCGCTGCACAAGAGATTGGTCAATAAACACGTTTCGCTACACCTAGAATACATCAGGAACAGGCTTCCCGATCATATTTCAACACAGCATTAGCTGGTAAACAAAGTTGTCATCAGTTTTGAAAACGTTGTGGTACACCTAGGACTGCCTCGTGGCACATCGTATAAACGACGCGTGCAATAATTATAAAATGAAAGTTTGCAAACAGTCAAAGCACACATACTTTCAAAACACTGACAAACGTCATCAGCAAGTATCGACCTGCATATTGACTGAATTTGATCCAATTTTTCTAGCATGTCCAAGTTTTGCTTGCCCAAGATAAAGATAACAGTAACCGAGGTGGGCTAGATTTGAACAATCACTCCCCCAAGCAAAATTAAAAATGGTCTTCCAGCACAATTCAATTCCTAAGTAAGCTCTGCAAGTCTTGAGACAGAGTTTGAGGCCAAGTAATGCGTTTTGTAAACGGAAAGCAGAACTTCACCGTCCATAACTAGCATTCTTAGACGAACCTTAATCACTGGTTTGATATGTCATGAGACAACCATTGTGCCTCAGCAATACATTTCAAAATGGCGCTCTCAACACAAGCACGCCGACTTGGGGCACAATCCGGCAAAGCATTGGTTGCTGTAGAAGACAATTGATCCGGGAAAAAGTTCGAAGCTACAGTAACTGTGTTTGCGAAAACTTCGTTTTTACAAATGTGCTTGAAAAAAAGAAAGTTTATAAAGGAACGCGAAAACACCTCTTAGTTTGTTGCTTAAATTTTAATCATTTTACCTAATACTGTATAAAATGTGACCCCTAAAAACGCAAATTTCTGAATGCGTCCCTGGCATTGAAAAGTTTGGCTACCCCTCAATTAAGGCATTGCGATTCATTAATTTACAGAGAGATGCGCAAGGCAAAAGTTGCGGAGAAGCCCTAATTTGGATTTAAAATTTCCTTACCTGACCTATCACTGCGACGCCATATCTTTATCGAGCTATGCAATACAGCGATGTTTTTTCATCTAAGTTGTTAATATTGTTTCACGGACAAGTAGGCACCTTTTCGACTTGCTTTTAACGAACTGAACACCACTTCGTCCCTGCTCACTCACCACCCGCACAATTTGATATTTGATTCGACTGGGAACGCAGCGCCATCGTGGTCATTGTCTGTTATTTCTGCAGAATACAGCGCACCCAATTCATTCCAGCAGCAGTGAGATCTTTCAGTGATATCTCCTCTGCACTAGGAATTGCGTTGATACTCGAACCGAACAGGCTGACTTATACTAACGACAACAACTCGGCTCCAGGCGGCGAAACTCAGTCTTAGTGCGGGACACGATTTACCTCTCGATTAGCTAGAATTGCTTCGAGATCCTTTTGCATGGATGCAATGTTTGAATGGAAGTCTTCATGAGCGATGCGATAAGCCGGGATTGTTTTCTCAGTCTCGTCGAAAGCTGCATTGAGCCGATCGGAGGCCTCACACAGGGCTTTTTTATGCATGCTAAGAAACCTACTTTTGTTTATCCAATACGTGGGGAAAGTCTCCTGCAACAAAAAGATACCACAGCAGCTGAAAAACGGCGAAACGAGTAGACCAACCGCAGGAATTTATCCAAATGGGATTGTTTTTTTTTTGACATCTTCTCCTTTTTTATGAGTAGAAAATGTCAGATTAAAATCAAGCGGAGGTCTCCAGGGTTTCTCTAGCAACTCAACTTTTGCCAAGTCATAAGTAATAGAAATCCAACAAATGTGTCACCTAACGTCATTTTGTCGAGGAATGAAAGTCTTGTCCGTATCAGTGACTTCAGCAGCAGACGTAGAACATTCTCCAGTGTTAACAAAGCAGGCATCATAAAAACTTTCCAAAAAATGCCTTCGACACACAAGTTATCACTTTTTTTGACAAAAATTAAAAGTTACCCTACGATCTGTGTCGTTTCATTATGGTGACAAACTTAGTCTCACAATAGCTTCCCCTGTAAGAGAGATAAAGCATACATCACGACCCTGTTGTTACAAAACAATGGGTGGCAGAATGGCCTTGGAGGCGAATGAAAAGACAAATTTTCGAACAAGGCGGAGGATTCATTGTCAGAATTGGTTTCAACATGTTGTTTTCCAAATAGTACAAATATTAGTGAATAAAGTTACATAAAGTTACATTGTTAGGTCTTAGGGGTTGACCGCCCCAGTCTTCCCCTTGGGTGTCAGACACGAGTGTCGAAACCTACTGGTGAGAAAGCTGCAGCTAAAGGTATTGTAGGAAGTAACGGTACAGAAACTCAGCGATGGAGTGGCAGACAAAAGCACTGAATTGATGCCGGAACTTGCAGCGTGAACCACAATAGAAGTTTGCGATTGAAGAATAGTGGTCGCAGTGAACAGCTAGACACCAAAACCCGTTGGGAAGCTTTATCCACACATTAAAAAACTTCGGATGGCACTACCCCAGACA
>JGI24021J15306_10007089_pt1 | contig 13598 bp, 5 predicted proteins | sample Ectturendosymbi1_FD_15306 | JGI IMG/M metagenome (IMG submission 15306) | reverse complement strand
ATCAGCAAATTTTTAATAGGAAATCGATTTCACGTAAAATTACGCATCCTCAGTCGTTATTCAAATAGAATAGAATCAGAGGTTTAATGAAGTTTTACATCGCTGAACAAATGCGTGTAGGTTTTTCTAATCAAAGAATCGAATGTGTTGATGAAGATGTAAACCTGATGCGGTGGAACACGTGACGTTTCTGGAAATGCAATAAAGAATGCTATGGAAGTTATAATCGGCTTTACGCCATGAGGGACCAACTTTTGTACGCCATATACGCAGGGCCGGCCCTTCCACTGGACCAACTAGGTGGTCGCCTAAAGCGCAGCCTTTAGGGGGCGCAAAATACGAGAAATATTGCGATCACGTCTAGTGCAAGCTTTAGTGGGACGTGTAACAGGGGCGTAAATATTGAAGCTTGCCTAGGGCGCAGAACTGTTTCGGGCCGGCCCTGCATATACGCTAATTTTTTCAAACTCGGGTACTGATGCTCTATACCGTCGACTATTTCTTGCAACGTTGTTATTTCACATCATTAGTAATTTACCAGGTAATATTGTCAAATGCAAATGGAATATTTGTAAGCAACGAATACCTTCATAATTACTTACAGTACTTTGTAACGAAACTTCTGAATTTGCTTTTATTCACCCGCTTTTCTATATTCACCCGGTTTTCCATGGACTTGGAGTTAATATCGTTACTGAGAATAGCAGAGATTTCTTTAAATTTGAATCAGTGAGGCGCGACCTCGTTCTGCTTCAATCAATTTTATTGACGAAAATGCTTGTTCGCGTGTGTACGTCGTTCCAAAATGATATATAACATTGAGCGAATCATCTTAGTTCTGATAAATTTTCACAGAGCCAGGATCGCCAAAAACATAAAATTCAGAAGCACGAGGATCTGAGAAAAGATCAACCAATTTCGTTTTCAATAGTGAATTTTTTTCCAGTCAATCAGTTCCATTTGTATGTTACTTGGCATTTTTATTATCGTTTGTTCAATCAGTGAGAATGGGTTTATAAATGCAAAAATGCAGTCTTCTTCAGCAAAATCGCAGAAGCGACTTTTAAATAAATCTTGTAATAACTTGATCTTTTCAGAGTATTTCCTCAAATTATAAATGTCATCAGCATATTACATCTGCTCCTTTAAATAAGAAAACTAGCTCATATCCACGTTTTCCAAGATGAACAGTTATATCTTCATCTTGAATGCAATGATGTCATTTACTAAATTTAGGAAACACCTTGTTCTTGCCTTGCAGTTTCGTATTCAAATGATTGAGATGGTTAATAAGATCAACTAAAAATGCTAAATCAAATAGTCGGCTGTTATCTCATGAAAGAGATCTTTTCTCAGTTCGCTCATTTTCCTCTTTCAAAAAATCATAAACAGCTAGTTTCAAGATGATAACTGGTAACTCATAAAGGGATTTGTACGAAACAAAAATAAATAAAAATATTGGAGAGATTTACCATCTTCTTTTATTACGATCACAGGTATGCAATGCGCGTCCTCAAATCATCAAATGCATGCGCCATAGGTTGGACACTCCATACGCAGTCTGTGACGCAGAATGTCTATCTATTTGAAATTTCGTAGGACACAGCACGCATATTTATGTAACAGAAAAGAAAGTTTTTTTTAACTGCAATTGAACGCTGACCCAAACTGTTTCTTAACCCGCTTGCAGCACAATACAATGATATCACTTGTCTCTCAATGTCATTATTATTATTATTATTATCATTGTTATTGTTTTTATTGATTTATTGTTTCATATGACTCAATTGATTAACAGAAGCAAAACAAAGAGCCATCGCGCAATAAGGAGACCAATTGTCAGTGAAGATTAGAATAAACGAAAATACAATGATATAATAAGTCAAGGGTGGGCAATTATTTTGGCTCGAAGGCCACTTTGAGAATGCCGCGTATATTCGAGGCCATACCTTCTGATGGAAATAGAAGCAAGTCTCGGTTCAAGTTAGCCTCAGCACTAACATTTACTGTGATGAGTTCGAGGAAATTTCAGATGTGAAGATTTTTCCTGAATGCTTTCGCGGGCCACTGAAAACGATGTGGCTGGTCACATGTGGCCCGCGGGCCACTAATTGCCCACCACTGACTTAGATGCTTCTGTGTACTTCTAGCAGGGAAGATCTATTATTCTTGTTTGGCAAGCTAAAATCCAAATTCTCATTATTATCAATTGACATAAATCTAATGTGTAGCGATAGACCCAGGGTCAGGGAGTAAAAGGAGACGTTACCTCTAACTTCCCAAACTTCGCCAACATCAAAGACTATTGCTCTTGTTTGACCAGGTCGTAATTTCCTGGTGTATAATATTGTGCAAAAGCAGGAAACGACACATAACATCCGAAATGAGAGTTCCTACTCCGTGCTGCAACAAGTTTGCTTCTCACACGAGTGTTAAAAAAATCATAGGAAGGGGATGCTCCCTCACTGTAATCACTTGCCACCAACGGACCAGATATTTGGCAATGTGAGTGCCTTTTAGTTTATTACCACATAAGGCGTTTAGCCCCAAAATGTTTGTCTTCTGTTCCTGTTGTCACGAGGAGAGCAAAGTCAATTAAAAATTAGTTCAAACATAAGGAAAAACAAAATATAAAATGGAGTCTTCCCCCTCGGGATTACTCTGACGATAGGCTTGCCATGAAATAAAACAAGCAGATCGGTAGAAATAAAAATAATTGTCTACAGCTAAAAATCACTGTCACTTGAAATGTTAAATTTGCAACAGGTTCGAAACAAAATAAATCAATCAAATGCGACGCTTCTGAAGCAGCCATCTGTATACCCAGCAACAGCAAGAATGCTCAGTATGAGCATCAAACTTTTCACTCGCAACTCCTCATTTCAAGCTTTAAATATCTGTGACCTGCAACATGTATGCGCCAAAATCTTATGGTGAAGGTGGCAGCTAGCGAATCTTGGAACACCATCCGATTTTGTTTTTTGTGATCTATTCCACAAGACCTTCTTTATAAGTTGCTATTTGGTTAGGAGGTTGGATTGCTAGAACATGACAGACGTGCACAACAAGGCTACCCAGTGTTTTCACAAACAGAAACTTAAGAGAGACCAAACTAGCTTGCATCTGCTTGTTGGCGTTAACAGCGGACGCTAGACAGTATATCGAACGACAATTTATCGAACCGACAGTTCATCGAATCGACAGTTTAGCGAACTGACAGTTCAGCGAACGACAGTTCAGCGAACGACAGTTCATCGAACTGACAGTTCACCGAACGACAATTTATCGAACGACAGTTCATCGAAAGACAGTTTGTCGAACCGACTGTTCTCCGAAAGATAATTTATCGAACGACAGTTAATCGAACCGTCTGTTTATCCAACCGACAATTTATCGAACGACAGACGACGACAATTTATCGAACGAGAGCTTGTTATCTGTTGCTGCAAGGCATTATTTCGGCGTGGTCTCCACCGAGCATACTACCGCGGCAATCGTCACGCTCTATATAATATGTACGAAAAGCAAGGTCCGTTTTTCCTTCTTTCGTATTGACTGTGAGCTAACAGAAGTCAGAACACTCAAGAGTCAGAGATCAAACAGCAGTGAAGCGACCAATTGTAAGTCACTTGTAAAGTAGTTTACAAATGGAATTCATTTTAAGTGAGAAAGGCAAACGAAAGTTGGCTTTGAAAGGTTTTATGTATGTTCGTGACAAAACCCAAAATGACGTAACGTACTGGAGATGTGAGCACTATCTCAAATGTAAAAGCCGTGTATCCACTGCCGAAGACGACAGCCTCATCAGAGCGCCATCTGAACACAGTCATCCACCAAACCATGCACGCGTTGCAGTTGCGAGAACCAAAGCCAGAATGCGAGATCGAGCAGTCAACTCAAGCGAACATACTTCAAACATTATTCAGAGCGAAACGCATGATATGTCCTTGGAGACTGCTGGAGTTCTTCCTAAAAAAACATCATTGCAACGGATGGTACAGCGTAAGCGTGCATGCCCAGAAGGTAACGGCTTAACGGATGAACTCCGCGTGACACCAAGGGGAGAAGCCTTCGTTCTCGAGGAAGATGATCAGAACGGATTTTACATGTTTGCGTCTCAAAAGAATCTTGATCTATTGAACAACTGCGCTGATTGGTTTTGTGACGGTACATTTGATGTTGCCCCACTTGGATTGTACACGATACAAGCAATAGTCAATCAAAATCGCACGGTTCCGCTTGTATACTCTGTGACGGAGAACAAATCTGAGGCTGTGTACAATCGGATCTTTCGCTTATTGGAACAACAGCGACCAGGAATAGCCCCAGAGACGGTAACAACAGACTGTGAAATAGCAGCGCATAACGCACTTTCTTCCAGCTTCCCTCAGACAGAAATTCTCGGCAGCCTTTTTCATTTCGGCCAATGTAACTTGCGGAGAATTCAGGCCCTCTCTCTGCTGCGGTGGTTCACTGCAGATGCCGAGCACGCCCTTCGCATAAAATGCTTCCAGGCACTGGCTTTTGTTCCGCCTCAAGACGTTGCACAACGCTTCAAGGACTTTGTGGCTACGTTCAGTGACGAAGACGAGCAGCACCTACGTGAATACATTGACTATTTTGAAACAACTTGGATTGGAGCAGTGTGCCGCAGGAATCGTCGTCAACCTCTATTTCCTATCCGGTGTTGGAATGTCTTCCACCGGGTCCAACACGACCTTCCACGAACGAACAACAGCATTGAAAGATGGCACAATGCGTTCAGCAAGCGTGTTTCAATGTCCCATCCGACCCTTCGCAGACTCGTCAAGAAGATTATGCAGGAGCAAGGTTCCAACGAAATGGTGATTGAACAATCGAATGCTGGAATTGTTGGCCCTCCTCTGAAGAAGCGTTATGACGCTGTCAACCAACGGTTGAAGAGCACTGTCGAAGTTTATGGCTCAGCGAATATGGACATACGCAGCTACCTTCGAGCAATTGCACACAATTTGTAACTTTGAATAATTTGCAACCGTGAACTGTAAATCAATGAATGTGATTGAAACGTGCATTTTAAACATTTTAATAAGCTTTTAGGACTGAAGATGCGTAGTATTCGGTGGAATCCATTCTATTAAAATAGTTTGCTGATCGATTCCTTACTTGCTCCCTTGTGGAAAATACTTGCGTGATCCATTGACAAATTTCTTTCCATTCATAAAATTCGTTCCATTGTATGCGCGCCTTTAAATATTCCGGATTGGCTTTGATAAAATTCGATAAATGGTTGTTCGATAACTGTCGCGCGACGAACAGCGAGTTACACGCCATTCGCGGGAATTTAAATTCATTTCCAATCTCGTCTACATTAGAAAGAAAATGGTTTCAACAGTCTAGACCCGAATTTTCAAGTTATTTTAACGTGTGTGCGCATCCCAATTAGATGACGTTTATTAGTGACGTGAAGCTACAAGCGCAACTGTCTTCAGTGATCTTGCAGCCTGAGTTCTAAACTTTTTTCAACAGTGAAGCACCAACACTTCCTCATAAAATGATACTAATCACAGAAAGAAGTTAATTTTCGCCTGAATTGCTTTCACTGAAATAGAAAACTACCTGACGCCAAGTGTCGAGCAATGCAACAGACAAACAAAAAAATAAAAATATTTTTATTTTTCTTACTTTCTTATTTTGATGCTTTGTTCAAACAATTTTTGACCGCACCAGATTTCCTCAATTAAATTTGATCCACTCCTTCGTGTACACAGGCATGCTCTCTTCATCTTTAAATTTACTTCACCATCTTCCGTGTTTGCTTGTTTGTTTTTTTCTAACTGTGCGTGTACGTTTGTTTGCTTTTCTAACAAGTGATAAACGGGGTTGGTTGTGTAGATGACCGCCACGGTCTTTCACCAATCCAACATAACGCAGTGACACTCTCTGTTCAAGTTGATCAGTTATTTAGCCATTGCGTTTTCATTTATTCTAGTATTCACTGACAGTTAGTTTCCCTATTGCGCAATGGCTTTTTGTGTTGTTTCTGCTTATTAGCTGAGTCGTATGAAACAATAAAGCAATAAACAACGCCATCGTTATGACTCACAGGGCAATACGTAAATCTTTTACTTGGGAAAGACTTATTTCCAAGTTGTTTGTCTGCAGCAGCTCGTGTTCTGATTTGTATCCATTTTAGTCTTGAGTTTGTTTGCTTTCTCTGCTCTCACTTTGATCTTCCAGCGTTTCACCGGTAAGCATTGCTTGTACATTCGAGAACTGAAGATGCGTTATGTTGCGTGAAATCGATTTCCTGTAAAACCTTCTGCTGATATATTCAGCTCAGTCGCCTTTATGGAGACCAGTTGATACTTGAATACAGATGTGTGTAAGTTTGAATCATCGCAAAGTGATGAAAGCAGAGCCCAGTCGGCTGATTCCTCAAAAGCTTACAGCAAACCTAGACCTAACAGTTTTCATCAAAAAGTCTTGAAATGCACATCTACGTTTGGATGTATTGGAAGCTTTAACTTTTGACATCATGAATGACATTTGTATTAAAAACACCTCCGCACCTCCGTATCTAACAAACTAAATGTCATGTCACATCTTTAACAATTGACTGTAGTGCACAACAGTTGAAAATCGTTTGTTAAAAAACTTGCAGACCACATCTGAGCAAATACCTGTTCACTCTTTTTTGATTCAACTTGAATAACAAAAAAATCGTCTGAAAGTACGACTTAGATCAGGGGTGGGCAGTTAGTTTGGCTTGAGGACCACTTTGAGAATGCCGCGTTTTGTCGAGGGCCATACCTTCTAACGGAAACAGAAGCAAGTCTCGGTTCAAGTTAGCCTCAGCACTAAAGTTACTGTGATGAGTTCGAGGAAATTTCCGATTTGAAGATTTTTCCTGAATGCTTCCGCGAGCCACTTAAAACGATGTGGCGGGCCACGGGCCGCTAATTGCCCACCCCTGCAATAAGTGATCAATGTAAACAAAGAGTGTCACTGTGTCATATAGGATTGGTCAAAGACCATGGCGGTCATCTGGTCGATCAACCCCGTTTATCACTTGTTGAAAAGTGTTGGAAAACGACATTTGGAGATAAAATAAGCACACTCAGAAAAACAAACAAAACAGAACATGGTGAAGTAAATTTACAGATGAAAGAGCATGCCTTAAGTATGCAAAGGAGTGGAACAAATTTAATTGAGAAAATTTGGTGAGGTTACAAAATGGTTAAACTATGAAATTACAAAGGTAAAAAAATTATTGATGAGGTACCAAAGAAAACCCAAAAAAAAACTATAGTGTTATTTTCTCGCTGAATAAAAGGGATATGCACAGGAGAGAACGAGAAACAAAAAGTACATATACATAAAAACAAACAAAATTACATTACGCAAATTATTGTAACTCACAGCATTTTGTTCTAGATAAGTGAAATCATAGGTGTAGGAGCAGGCAAATGTTTGAGGGTGCGAAAGATTTTTTCCCGAATTTCCCCAAATTTTCGGGCAACTCTTTGTGCGAGTATTTCACCATTTTTGGGATGACCTCCAAAAAAAGGGTCTTATCATGTGATTGGAATTTTTATTATGATGCAAAGAAGCTGCTTCAAGTAGATGATTGTGTCATGATAACAAGTAATTAACTAGATAGCTTGGTGAAGCCTAAATTATTTGCTTGTATGGTTAGTGAGCGCGTTAGATTGAAAGGCAACATTGGTAGAATATGTTTTTATCCCACGGCACGATATTTCCAAGTGATTCATTTACGCTAGTAGGTAGTACTGTCTGATAAAAAGACTTCCTGGTAAACGGAAGTTGCCAAAAGTTTCGACATATGTGGTTGCAAGATTCAGAACTTACTGCAAAAGTTGGCTCAATGTCTGCCGCCTATCCTGCTGATTCAACAAAAGCCTTTTGCGAAATTTGCAACAGTGCAATCATAGCGAAGTAGTGTGAGCTTAAAGGCATAACTGGTAGCAAAAGCACTCAGATAAGACTAAAGAACTTTTTGCATGCTCCCTAATGTAACACAAAGTTACAAAGACCAGACTTAAAAGGTTGTAGGGCTGAAGCTATGCTCAGATTGTTTATCGCTGAGCATTATTCTACTGTATAAAAACATGCAACCACTTGAAAGAGACCCTCAAGAACTGTGTGTCATACAAAAACGAGGCAAGCTACAGTTACTTTGCTCAAAAACCAAAATGTTGACTGACAGAAAATTGAGAGTCAAAAAGTATGTAGGCCAAGACCGGAATTTTCAGCCCATGCTTATTGAGAGCGAGTGCAAGACGAAAAATTAGTGTATTGTATAACGTTATAGGTTTCTTTTAATCATATTAGAAATGACAGCTTTTTAACAGAATTTCACTGCTTTTAGCAGATTTCAGCTGAAAATTTGTGACAAGACCTTTAGCAGAATCTAGCAGTTTTTTGTGACACTATTTAGCATATGTAGGTCACAACCATCTGGCAACACTAGCGGTCAGAAAGATACACTCAGACTGCCATGTCACGATGCGAACTGGCGAGAGCATACAGAGAGTAAAGCTAGAAACACGGATGCCTTGCCCACACACTTTATGATTTGGCAGGTGTTGAGATGTTTTTTTTAACTTGGGGCCCCGCGCTCTTGAAATGCTACGGGCCCCGCGCTACCTTAATCCGGCACTGGAAGCGTGTAAATACAGTATATGCGCAATCGTAATGGCGGCCGAGATGACTTCTTCCTCAAGCGAAGTATTGGGCATTGAGAGGTTTATTAGCGCTTTTGCAAGAAAGGTTTATGAACAAATGGTGGCATTGATCCACAGTAGAAGCTTAGAACTTTACTATCAAAACTTTTAAAACTTCTCAATTCAATGAAAGCAAACTTTTTATTTGTCGGCTTAAATCTGAACACAGTTGTTCAGGAGAAAACGCCAGAAACATGCAAGTTTCATGGATGATGCTTTAAAAACAAGGAGCATCAAAAATATTTAAATGTTGAAACTCGGTTTTGTTATCCCCAGCCCCAATAAAATTCTGGCTACGCGCCTGATTCCACTGCTAGTATTTACCAAAGGATGGATCTTGTGCTTTGCTTTTGATTTGATCTATGTGGGGATTATTAGTAGCAGTATATTTTATTTATCGAAACTGACCACGTTTGAATTGATTATCACAATTTTTTAGCATAATTGTGTCTATTTAAGCTCTCAGAATGAATGTGTTTTCATATTAAATACAGTGCTAACTCTAGATATGTAGATACCGTACCGTTGTATACTTGCATACGCTACTAGTTGCTACACAACCACGATGGGCGTAGCAAGATATGAATATCATAATGTGCCCCAATTTGGCCTATTTTACAAAAAGGTCGTACTACGGTTGGGTGAACATGGTGACGTCATCGAAACGCAAACAATAAGGTTTGTCCCCCCAAAGTTTTTTAGCAAACTCAGTCCTTGCTACATCAGCTGTTTTTTTACAGTAAAAAAGGATTTCATGTTTGACAGCATAGTAACTGTTTAACATGTTCTCGCAATATCTTGGAGCAACTTTCACATATGAAAAGCAAAAACCGCATTACAAACACAAAATCAATTGTATTTAGAAGTGCATGATTCAAAAAGTGCTGATTTAACAACAGTAACTTTCATTTATCTTTTTATCACATTAGCCAGGTCTTATATTTTTAATCAAGTCTGACCATCCTTTTATCTTCCGCCAGTCCATCTGAAACCCGTAACACAGCGGTTCCCAAACTATTTTTTGTTGACGGCGCCCTTTGAAAACTTATCAACACTCGCGGTGCCGTAATGAAGCCAAAATTTGCAAATTTCAAGTTTTACCAAAAAAATGTATTTAAATCATGTTCATTGTTCAAAATGCACAAAAATTTCAACGTTTATTCGCAAAATACTGAAAAGCGTTTAATGTGAGCAGTGAGTTTGAGTTTGTTGCTCTCTGCACATTTTATCAAACCGCGGTGCAATGTTTGATATTGCAACACGCATGTCGCGTTCAATGTCAATCTTGTTGCAGCACTTCGACTTGATTACTGCTGCCGCAGATAAACCGGCTTCACACAAGTATGACGTTGCAAACAGCCCAAGAACACGAACCTACAAGTGGAAATTCAGATCGAGCCTTAACACAGAATGAAATGAGTGAATTAGGCTTGTATATGCTTTTCAAAGTGGGATCAAAAGAAAGATCGATAAATTGTTCAGCTTCCAGAGATGTAAACCCCTGAGGGGCATTTGCATTATCAACAAAAGGATTTTTTATCCAATTGTGCTTCTCCATGTCTTCAGAAAACTATTTCTCAAATTGCGAGATTAGAGCATCCAAATGCAAACAAATCACAGTCTTCATATCACACTCATCGGTATTCCGCAGGGAGAGATTGCCAGATTGCGAGTTTAAATGGGATTTTAAAAGTGGAAAACTATCACACTCCTCGTTATTTATCAACAGATCGGTTTTCCACAACTGTAGTTTTATTTTAAAGGCTGCAATTTTGTCATGGATTTGCAGAAGGTGAGTGTCTTTTCCTTGGTCATCATCAAGGTAATCTGCCTTACGGCAGGTCTCTCATGACATCCCTCCGACATTCTTCTCTATCCTCAGCTCTTCTTTTCATTTGTGCATAAGTGCCAGTCATGATATTATCTGCCATTTTAATTATTTTCCTTCCTCTTGGGCGTTTTCCCTTCATTCTACCTTCCAGCACAGTGCGCAGCATATTCTCATGTCTCAGAATATGACCAATCCATTTTTTTCTTTTTTTTTGCTAATTTCCGCTAACAAACTCTTTTTTTCCTTCACAAGATTAAGGACCTCTGCATTGCTTTTCTTATCTGTCCATTTCACCTTCATCAATCTTCTCCAGACCCACATTTCAAATGCTTCCAGCCTTGTAGCATCAGCCTTTTTTATGGTCCAAGTTTCTGATCCGTACATGGCCACACTCCACACCAAGGTCTTAACCAATCTTTTCTTTACATCTAGTTTTAATCCTCCTGTGAGTAGTTTTTTTAGTTTATTAAAAGCACTATTTGCCATTCCTATCCTAACACGGATATCCTTTTCTGTGTATCCAGATGATGAAAGAATGCTTCCCATATATTTAAATTCTTCCACCTTTTGCAGTATTTCTCCGTCCACAGTTAACTTTATAGTACTGGGCTTTCTTCCAACCTTCATAACTTTTGTCTTTTTGATGTTTATTTTCATGCCATATTTATTTACTACTTTGTTTGTTTCATCCAAAATTTTTTGTAAACCTTTTTCCGTGTTAGCAGTCATAGCTTGATCATCCGCATACCGGACAGATTGCACTAATTCGCCTCCAACACCTATTCCTTATTTTAAATCATCCAATGCTTCCTTCGTCATGGCTTCCGCAAAAACATTGAACAGTGTTGGTGAAATCAGACAACCTTGCCGGACTCCTCTTCCAACTTCACTAGGTTCAGTCAGTTCATAGTTCAATCTTACTGCAACTGTTTGACTCATATACAGCGTTGCTATAAGTCTTCTGTCCCGCCAATCCACACCAATATCTCTATCAATTTTCTCCAGTTTCTGCCACACTGCCACACGGGGTTCGAACTCCATCCCACTTGATTGTGTCCCATGAACTTTTCCTCTTGGCCACGTGCCTGCATGGAAGTCTGATTTGTTACATTAAATGAAGATTAGCGTTACTGTGTCAACAGTATACAATTTCGAGCCAAGCTTGTTGCATGCTAGATAACGATTTTTGTGATAAATAATGAGAACCTGCTAGCATGTCAAATTTTTTTGCTTTGGTGTTTTTCGTTTCATGTTAAATAGGGACACTTTTTGAAATTGAAATGAAATTTATATTTGAAAAAATATTTTTGAATAGCATTTGCACCATTTCCAGTTGCCGTGTTGAAATACAAAGGATATAATTTTTGCAATTGCAATTCTTCTCTCGTTTCGTGTAATTTGTAAGTCATTTCGTAGACTCAGAGGAAAAAGCGGGTATGTTTTACCGTAAATAGTGTATAAACGTTAAAGCTGAGCAGTCAGAAAACAGTTCTTGTTCTTATGCACATTCGTAGCATTCAAATTTCGGTGTTGCGTAAACACTCAGGTGACGGTCACATGCAAAAATCAATAGCATTTAATCTATGTCTTAGCACAGGAGGCGAATAATAGTTTAACGTATATGTGGTTACTAAATAAATTCTGTCACTCTACGCTTGGTATGGTTGTGTCATGTTTGAATGTAAATAAAACAATATTTACACCGTCGTGAAACATATTTTTGAGGATCTGTTGATAAACTGAACATATGGTTTTTGTGTTTTTTATTTTAGTAACCTTCAGGTGAATTTGATGTGATTTTGGACGACTGAGGCTGAATCGAATACGGCATTTTTTAAATATGTTCGCTAGATCCATGACATGTGCGTCACCAGAATATAAGATATCAGTATTCTTATTGGAGTTATACCATCGTTGAGATAAGGCAGTTTCGGAAGCTTAAATCAAACGTGGAAAATGATGAAATACTGTGTGAAAAATAGAAAAGTGAAATGCCGTTGGCAATTAACTGTCAAGACATTGCTGGCACTGCAGCGATAGATATTTCACCTTTCAAAACTGATGTACCGAAACAACCTAAACCACCTTTCACCCCAACAGTTTTGTTGGTGGCAATAACTCGAGAGCAAAATGTTTTCAATTTGCTTGCTTCCAAACGCAGGGCTGCGGAGTCGTCGTAAAAATGATACAGCTTGGGCCCCGGAGCTCTTTTTTTCATGAACATGGCTCCGGCTCCGGAGCTCATGGTTTTCATATGTGTGGCTCCTGCTCCAGAGCAGTGGCGATTCCAGAATTTAAAAAGTGGGAAGTCATTACGGGGCCGAGGAAAAAAGTAGGGGTCAAACAGAAATGTCTCTCCTACATGGTGACTTACCGTGGTAATGAACATTAATTTGATGTGATTAACCCTATCAAATCCAATATAGGCTTGTGAATATCGTCAGAACCGTCGCCAGATAGTCTTCAATAGGGGGGCTTTACGCTTGTGCAGAGGTGCTTGACATTCTAAAAATTGATAAAAACTGCTCTGATTTATTGTTTTATATTTCATTCTAAGAGGGCTTGGAGCTTTGTTTTGGTGGCTAAACCCACCAAAACTTTCCCCATGGCGACGGGACTGAATATCATTAAATATGACCGAGCGTTATTGTTCACTAGAAACACCTAAGCACCACTAAATGCGATCGCACACTTGCACTGCTATGTCGAATACAAGGCAAGTGTTGGAAAAAGCATTTCTAATAAATTCAAACAACACAAAAATTCTTAAAAAGTAGGCTACATTGCAGGGACCGAGTTTATGGTGGACGGAGAACATGTCACCCCAACTTTTGGACAGGGTGGACATAGTATCTTTTGTCTCCCCAAACATTTTGTGAAAAAAATAATCTAGTTGTGCAAATTTCATGTTACTTTACTGTTAGAAATGTTTACCCAGCATAAAACCAGTGAACAAATGAGAAAAATGAAGATTACCACTGGATTATCTGTAGACACAGTATAGGCTACAGCAGGGGTCTCGAACTCAAATTGCTCCGTGG
>JGI24021J15306_10007087_pt1 | contig 13600 bp, 9 predicted proteins | sample Ectturendosymbi1_FD_15306 | JGI IMG/M metagenome (IMG submission 15306) | reverse complement strand
CACCCACCCATTACCCAGGACGAGCCTGTACAGGCCGCAAGTACCGTTTTTTTCGGTGTGACCCGAGCGGGATTCGAACCCAACAAACCAGCATCTGTGGCACGCGCTCTGTTCCCTAGGCCACAAAAAATTACAACGAGCAAAAAACGAGCTATGTTATTTTGTACCCCGTACTTACCAGGTTTTCAAGGTCGCGGATGAATACCTCGCCGTCGCGCGACGTCGACGCAAGCCACTGACCGTGGGGGGAGACGGTCAGATAACCTCCCCCCAACTGATGACCTTCGTGCTCTGCGAATGGTTCGATGAGATTCTGGCCCTGCAGGAAAATTATTTCGAAAGTCGAGTACAGTATATGAGGGTATGCTTATTACTCGACTGCAGAAAGCGTCTCTCGAGTTTGTACTTCCACACTGGCATGTAACAGAAAGACTCAAACGAAGCTTCCGTACAAGCGAGGTGCAAATAAATGTTTTCATTTCCTTTTTATTTTTTTTCACACAAAAAGCCCGGACATTAAAGGGCCACGCCATTGCTTGCCCTAGAAGAAATCCATCAGCAATTGTTTTCGGTTTGGTTAATACGCGCCATCATGTTTATATACGCCATCATGATATCATGTTTGGTTAATACGTGTTTGGTTAATACGCGCCATCATGTTTGGTTAATACGCGCGTTTTCGGTTTGGTTAATACGCGCCATTACTTATTGTTTTCGGTTTGGTTAATACGCGCCATCATGGCGATAACCGGTGAGATGAACCATAAGTTACACGGGCGGTTTCTTTCAAAAATGTGCAGCCAAGAAATCACCGCCCAAACAGAGTTACAGTAAAATAACAGCGGAATATTTGATACAATAGGCAGATCGAGCACCATTAACAACAAATTTAGGCCCGATGGTTCACTTACTGTGGACTTGGCCCAAACCTCAGGCAGGGGAAGGTTGAACCGCATTAGTTTTTTATTTCGACGCGACAGAACGGCCAGGTCTACGTGATCGCGGGCGCTTATTATGACAGCACAATCGATCGTCGTCCCCAGCTCGTAAATTGCCAGGTTCACAGAGGATTCTGCAAAAAAGCGATACAATTAAAAAAAGAAACAAACGGGAGAAGAATCGTCACACCTCAGTGCACTCCAAACCTGTTTTTACTTCACTGATGCATTTTGGTCATTTGTCTCATAAAAGTATTAAAACCAGCCGTAACAATTTTCACTAGTCTATATTTTCGGACATACGACCGAATTTACTTATTGTTTTTCGGTCATTCAAAAAATTCGGCCTACGACCGAAAAAAATCCTAGCTACAAACACGATTGCTTGTTTATTGTTTCATACGACTCAGCTAATAAACAGAAGCAATACAAAATGCCATCATGCAAAAAGTAACCAATTGCCGATGAAAATCATCTATATGCTCAAAGTTGCCGAATACCCCGTTTATTACTTACTGACAACTGTTAAAGAACAACAATTGGAGATAAAATAAGCACAGTTAAAAAAACAAGCTCAGAACACGATGAAGAAAAATTACAGATGAAGAGAGCATGCCTATGTGCACAAAGGAATGGATTTAATTTATTGAGGAATTTTGGTGTGGTCACAAAAATGTTAAACACAGTATGAAAAAAGAAGTGATGCAGAACAAAAAAAACAAGAAAACTGTGGAGTGTAATTTTATCCGTAGAAATTAGATGTGCACAGGAAGGAATAATAAACAAAAAAAAAATAAAAACACAAGGAATAATGAACAAAAATATAAATGAAAATACAAGGAATAATAAAAAATTTTGATGGGTTTAACGAACACGCGTAATAATACAAGTTCACCTTTAAAGTCATGTCGAAGGCTTTGAAAGTGCTGGGCGGGTTCTTTCAAAAGCTCATCGGTCAAGTTGAAAATCTGAATAACGTTTGCGAGGGTGCTTGTTGATCTGTCACCGTCAGATTCCTGAGGTCGGGTTATCGTTGCTGCGACTGTGACCTTGCCATCGCCTGACTGGTAAATGGACAGGTGGTTGATTGTCCCCTGACAATCTGCAAAAATATCCAAATGTGCATGTCTGAAAAAACAAACTTTCATGCTTGAGACTTTAATTGAAATCATGTAGACAAACAACGCGAAGCAGTAACAGTGCAAAAGACAAGGTTAACTGCATGACACCGTGCCTACCTACGTAACCGATGCATTCAAGGCCGGCCGATGGCCTCGCGTTGATAACGAATATTTGCTTCTCGTTGTTGCTTGCAGTAAGGAGAAAATTGCCTCTGCTGTCATATCTGAGAAAATCGCAACAGCACAAGTTGCAAAATCCACAAAGGCATACAATAATTTCACGGTTTTTACTTGCAAGCCTGCAGTTCAAACAGCGACAATGTACAGCATTACTGCATTTAGCTACTAAAGTGTACGCCAAAGCTTTCTACACAAAATGTCCTGCCTTGGGGCTAAAAATGATCGATGCCTTGAAAGCAATATAATTGACCAGACATAACTGGACGAATGTATCTGGCCAAAAACATTTACTATTTCGGAACAAAACAAGTTTTAAAACCTTAATAAGTTATTGTTACGAATGAGGCCAAATAAGAAACGAAAAAGCGCAACTCGGGCGGGAAACGATAATGTTCTTGGTAATGGTAAGCATTCAAACGTGGCAAAGTGACGTACTGTAGCAAGGTCACCGGTGAGTGATGCATCCTTGTCCGACCCGCTTGCCTCAGCTCGCCGCCTTCAGAGTGAAGCGACGAGATATCTACATATATTACGTGGCCATCGCACGTTCCAACCGCAACTATCATGCTGGAAGGACAACAAGCCAAGGAACAAGCCTGGGATAGAGAAACACGTGGTTAAATTCCAAAGGTAAAAAACGGAAGTTTTACGCAGCAGTCTTCCACCGCGTGCGGTGCAGTATGCACAGGCCCGTCGCCAGGATTTAGCAGGGGGGCCACATTTTTAAAATACAGTATAGGATGTATGCAGCAACCGGGAGGCCAAACGTGAAATGAGGGGGCACCGATTTCAAATGGGGGGACCGGGCACCACTGGCCCCCCGCTCGCGACGGCCCTGAGTGCGCATCGTTTTAGACTTGCATTAGCTGCTAACAGACAACTGCATTGCATCGCACAGCAACGTGCAGGCCTTGCCGACCACTTTGTTTCTTTACTACGCCACATCCCGAACAAGGAAGTGAATAGAATGGGCAAACATCGGGGTGAAAGACAAAAACCGAATTGGGCGAATACGGCCGGAAATCACGGAAGCTAAATGAAAATTTTGTTTTCTCTCGTAAATACGGTTAGAGGGAGAAAAAAAACTTAAGAAAGCGGACGTTTGGTTTGCAACACTAACACAATACGTTATTTACTCCCAACTGACTCAGATTTAATTGCTTCTTTCTGCAGCTTGCAGTTGCAGAGCAAACCAGCCTAAATTGGAAATATGAGCCTGATGTCAGCAAGCACCCACCACCCATCACTTGCAAATAGGAAACACGAAATCCGATCGCATGTGAAGATGGAAGTGACAGAAATGAGATAGACAATTTCCTGAAATATGAGTGTGAAAGCACAAATTTTAGGTTTCTTTTTAGATGTCGCAGCACTCGACAGCTCAGTTGATAGAACGGTGGCCTGCAGTGGTTCTACAATGTCAGTCAGTAGTCACCCATAGGTCGGCCAAATCGGCCCCAAAATTGCAGCTCCAGCAACTCAGGTGATAGCGCACGATGTGTGTGAGTGTCATCACGCATGATCGCTTGATTTACACTTAGCATTCCAACGTTTGCGAACGATAAATAGATATATCACAGATCTCTACGTGAATGTCCCATCAATAACAAATGATTTCCTTAGGAAAGCATTCCAGTTTTCCTAACAAAGCACTATCCTTCGATAGCTCAGTTGGTAGAGCGGTGGACTGTAGTTGCTACATCATCAGACATCCATAGGTCGCTGGTTCGAATCCGGCTCGAAGGACTACTGTTTTTACATAACTTGTTTTCGCGATTTGCTTTTCTGTACATAGTTTCAAAGAGGGTTCAACTGAAGCTATCAAGTATGAAAATCTATAATCTAGCTCTACCAAATTACTTTCGCATACAGGCCAACGTTAGTATCTGTAAAGTGACAATCATTGACGCTATAGACAGAAATTCAAAAACTTGACGTTTTTCTGTTTTTTATACTTTTCATAGAATATCGAAGTTGCTATAAATAAATTCACTCTCGATACCTCAGTGGTAAAGTGATGCAGCGTAAAGAATAAGAAGTTTCTTATTAGGTCGTTGTTTTTTTTACAGTTTTCTAATGTCCTCAGGTATAAAATATTTCGAAATATCTTTGATCATAGGCAAGGCTACAGTCTTTGGTTTTCCGATTTTTCAGCTGACAGAACAGTGCATTTGCACGCACTCTTCACATACTGATAGGGATTATCTTTAGTTTTAAACTGTTGTTTACCAAACCAGTTCACAAAACTTTCAGTAATTCGTTTTTAACTTTTCGATATTATTTAAATTGGGTAAAGCGGTGCACTACGAGACGTGGTTTTGTTGGATGTCCTTAAGTCGTTGATCGCAGTCGCCTTTCAGAAGTGCTCCAATGAATGCGGTTCAAGCCTTTTAAACCAAAAGGGGTACTTGTGTCCGCCTGTTGATTGCTTTGTTCGTTGTGCCACAAGCTTTAGTTGATATGACTTTCAGATGTCCAAACAGTTGGCTAAAGTAAACTAAGAATGTTTTTTACTGCACTGTGATTTGGTTCAACAAATTTACCTAAAAATTATTTAAGTGGTCACTTTTTTCATAACGCACTTGTTTTCACGTTGGGAAGAAGTAGCCCACTGTATGCACTTGTCAGATACCCAAAGTTTCTTAAATCTGGACTGGAGGTAATAATTTTGTATAATTATTATTGTTTAAATTTCTCAAGTCATCAGAACTTGAAACTATGTCCTTCGATTAGCCAGTGAGTAAAACGATGGTTTGAAGTGGTAAGGTATCTTCAGGCATGCACAGGTTGTTGGTAGAATATAGTTAGAAAATTGTATTTGTGTTAGCATTGAGTTTTGGGATTTCCATGTTTTCCCGGCTCAGGCGACAAAGGGGTATAGATCGCTCTGGAGACACATTCCACAAACTCAGAGGTGACATGTTCAAATCTGGACAGCAAAATTATTTCCGGGTTGATTTGATTTGGTTTCGCAAAACACTTCCACAAAAAATGATCAGTTGTTGCTTGTTCAATATAAAAGTTTTTAGTGATTGGCGCTTCATGCTTCGGCAGATCACTTCGTTAAGGAGTGAAATGCATAGTGGATGTAGGCTGCTTTCCTCATATCCGTCAGTGTTTCGTTAAAATCCGGCTTCAAGAGTCAAGTTGTGTTTGAGCGCACTGGAATAATTCATATTGCCAGCAAGACCGACAAATGCAAGACGTTGCGGGTCACGGAAGAATCCTAAGTTGACCAATCGAATGTTCGTCAACAGTCGCTGGTCTTTTCTTGTAGCGACCTTTGACTTATTTGGAGCTGTATAGTGAGGATGCGCATGAACAAGCCCGACACACGCATTAAAATTTCTGGGATGGTCACCACAGTTTCGCAAGAAATTGCCAAGTCGTACAAATTTCCATGTAAAGTTTGTTCAGATCCGCAAAAACTTTACCAAACTTTACTATACGCGGGCATTGGCAAGGTGGGTAAACTTCACCAGCATGGCTAAATAGCCTACAGCCGGTCCTTTAGATATAGTAGTATTCCAGTTCGATTTTGTCCCCGTTAAATGGGTGTGGCCGGATTTAATACGTTAGATCAGGGGTGGGAAAACTGCGGTCCGCGTGACCATTTAACATGGCCCGCAGCAGAATTTTCGTTACACAAGTTATAACCCAAAACCGCGTCAAAATGAAACTCCATGACACGTAGACAGTACGTCAGGAGAATTCTCTCGCGCTCCTTGATAGTTTTCTCTCCTTAATTTCCTTTGGAGGATAAAGCAAAAATTTTCAGATAAAATTGATTAATCTTTGCAGCCCGCCAACGATTTTCCACAATTCATGCGGCCCGTGATAATAAAAATAGGTACCCTATCGCTGCGTTAGATAATTTCGTTTCGACCACTTTATTACATGCGAAGAGGACTGCTGTGCGCAGCAGAGACCCTTTTCATTACCATTTTTATTATGACGTTACAGGAAATAGCGTTTTGAATTTCCAAACTCGTAGCTCGTACTCCAATACATTTTATAGTTTCTATAGTTCGTTCATTGGTCACTGATCTTTCCGTGGAGATGTTTGTGCGACTCCGAAAACATGGGTGGCATTTGTTGCTGTGTTCCACACAAGCCCTGAGAGTGAATTCGTGGTAACAGTGATGCCAGTATAGCGGCTAAAGTGGTTTCAGTGATACCAAATGGTTGGAATTAGCTTGTGACGCAACTTTTTCGAATGGAATATCTTGTTTTGTTTGCAATATATTTTCCTTCGAAAAAGTGAAGGAATTCTATTTTATTTCATCATTCGAACTATTGAAAAATCTTTGATGCTTTTCACAGTGGTTCTGTATTTGAAAAAACATGTTGAGTAGGCTTATGCTTGGTTAGCAGGTGTATTTTATACTGTTTTTATACGATGTAAAAAATTTGATTCGTCGCTTAGAACTCTGTTTGACTGACAGGATTTGCTTTAAAGAGTGGGAAATTCCCAACGATTGACGCAGAGTTTTGTGCAACACGTTTGAGCATAACTCAGTAGCTCCTCCATCCGTAGGTGGTTGAAGCTGATTCCTGTTTTCTGGTTCGTAGCCACGGGGGGGTCACTCGGGAGCAGTGCCCCCAAATTTTGTTGTGCCCAGAAAAATTCGTTTTACACATATACTAAAAGCAAAAATCTTTTCCACCTAAAACGCATTCTGCCCCCTCCCAAACCTTGGAACCTGGCTACGGGCCTGCCTGTATTTTTTATTTGACTTTTGCAACAACGTTTTTCGGCAGCTAATAAATATCTTGTGAGTGTGGCTCTGCTTTCCACTTGATTTTGCGACCGCCGAAAAATGAAAAAAGTTTAACAAAATGGATTTCACTTTTCCAGCAAAAACGTGTTCCCACATGGTATTGGTGTCAGCAAAAATATCTCTAGGACACTAACTTGCCAGAAAAGTTGATCTGAGACATATCAAATGTGCAGCTGTTCAACTCAAAAATGTTTTCCTCACAAGTGCTATTATATCAGTTCGGTTTAATCACGACAGGCGGCTTCAACAGCGACATGCAATTTGGTTGGTATAGAAACAACACTAACGCCAACTTTTTTCATAAGCGCACAGCACGTGGCAAGAAAAAGTTCGTCCACCCTTCGTGAAACCAACATGAAACGCAAGATGCACAGGAAGGGACGGAAATATAGATTTCTTACTTTTGTGTGGAGACTCAGTGCATCGGTCAGCATGCCGCTGTCCGCCGCCCAAGCTTGAACTTGACCGTCCTCGCGACAAGTCTGAAAAGCAGTAAACGAGAAAGACGATGAGAAACAAACATAAATAAATGCACCTCGTTCGCAAAGTGCAAGGAGTATGTCCTTCTTTCAGAGGTACTTTGAAACAAAACATGGAAAATATTAATATTTCTGTAGTAATAGAATACAAAAAATAATGATTTTTTGTCTAAATCAATTCCACTCGTTGAAACGTCCGTCAACCTGTCGTTATTTAGATTCCTAACCGCGGGAACTGAAAGATGGACGTCAGAAAGTTTTACAAACAAGTGATTGAGAATTTGCGGCCTGCGAGATGATGTCATCGGTTATTATCATTCAAAATGATTCGCTTCAGTCAGATAGCCGCTTTTATCTCAGACAATGTGGATGCACCGCGGATAAGCTTTTTTTAGCCTGAGAAGTTTTTAGTCAACTCAACTCCTTGCAGCAAACTCAGAAGTACGAGTCGCAACTGTGGCTTCCTTTTGTTCAGAAAAGAAAAGATTTTCGGCGAACGCCAAAGCTCGAAAGCAAGTTCTAATCTACTATCAAAAACGTGGTATTTGCGCTGGAAATGTCTACTTTTTCAGGAAAATTTCGATCATCACGGCAGAAAAAAGTCCGTCCCTTATGGCTTCCTGCGTCAACAATTTGCGAAATAATGCCGTAGTAGATTCGGCAATTGAGCTGACGCGACGCACAGTGGGAGACCGTTTCATGAAGCAATCCACCTCGTGTAGACCAAGATGAGACATGCTGCCGCCTTCACACCGGCACAAAAGGAAGACACGTCAAGTCAAACATCAGGCGCGAAACAAACGCACCAAGCAGAACTTCCCGCCGCTGCTGTAGTCGACGCCGACGAACTTCCCGACGTGGCCGTGAAACAGCGGGTGGCGCTGTCCGGTCCCGGTGTTGAAAACGTGCACGTCGCCTGACGCCGTCCCGTATACGAGCTCGACGAAAACGCTCGGGGAGAAGGATATGGTCGTCACGGGGGAGTCCCCTTGGCACACCTGGGGATTTCAAAAGGTGGACAACAAAACAAGCATGATAGCGCCATCAATACGACCAAAGGTTAGTTGTCATTGACAAGGAACTCAGGCCCGTAGCCACGGGGGCATTGGCGGGCAGTGCCCTGCAAATTTTGTCTTGCCCAGAAAAATTTGTTTAAAAAATATAGCAAAAAGAAAGATCTTGACCCCCACATCTTGAAACCTGGCTGCGGGTCGGAAGGAAAGCAAAATTAGGATGGGAAGAGCATGGCACAAGTTTTTTTGCTAATCCAGAAAATTCGAGTGATCTTCAGGCAAAGACAGTGAAAAATGCTTTGCTTTATATTTTGAGGGACGTTTTCCTCCGTTCTTTCAACTTTTGACGTACTTGTATCTGAGACTAACTCATGAACGAGCAATTAAAAGCGCTAGGTTTGCTGCAAGATCATGAGGAATCAGACGTCTGGGCTCTGCTTGCGACGATTCAAACTTGCACATATCTGTGTTCAAGTAACTAATCTTCACAAAGGCGACGAAATTCGACTATGTCGGCTTTAAGAACGAGCAGTAGTTTTGTTCTCTCTGTATCCATCAACACAGGAAGTCTGGCTGGGGAATAAACACATTGTTCCAAAATTAAATCTTTTTCGTTTCATAGAAACTTTGAAGGTTTCATCGGGATAGTTACCAGAAATCCCCGCCATCATAACGAGTATGTGACTTCTGAGCAGTGTTTCCCCCTGAGAAATTTTATATTGAGCAAATGTTTACATTGAGCAAATGTTGGTTTAGTGCGCATGCAGTTGCGCAACCATGTAGTCACACAACCAGTTAAGCGGTTCCGGTGGTAAAAGGGCTCTGCGGCATATACAACATGCGATACAAAATTTGGAAAGTTGCAAGTGCGCGAGAATGAGATTTCACTGAGCAAGTGGTCTGGTGGTGCAACTGCGCATTTGCGCACCTTAGAGGGATCATTGTATCTGAGTGAACGGATTTCACAAAAGGAGTCATGCATCGGTTCATCGCATTGACACAGATCAGGAGTTCCCAACCTGGGGTACATTTGCCTATCTGAAGGGGTACATTTAAAGTTAGCAATAAAAGGGAAAATATACGTATGTGTTTCCAAATATACATATGTGTTTCCAATAGTTAACACATATAGATAGACCAGTGGATACTATTTTCAAAAATCATTACCTTTTATAGTTCTACAAATCTAAAAGTTCTATTGAAACTTCAATGGATTTTTGTTATTTTGCTAAGCCTTTTTGTCATAAGAAATTTTAGGGGTACATGCTCATCTGCGCAAATGCTGGAGGGGTACATGGGCAGAGAAAGGTTGGGAACCTCTGACATAGACCATCAAACCTTAATCATCGCGAAGTTTGAACACCTTCGTGCAGTTGAGAAGAAAAAGAGATTTTTCTTAGCGCCAGTTAAAACGTTTGCACGGCTGTTGTGGCAGTGGTCTAAAAATTTAGCGTACTTGTGCTTCGCAATTAACATTTTCACTGCTTGAAAGAAAATAAATTAATACCTCTGCGATTTTGATGCCGTTATTTTCAATCTGAACACTCCGCAAAACGCCATCTACGCCTCCTGCCACCAGGCCGGCAGCGTTTAATACCAAGCAGTTGAACATTCCTGGAACGACATTTCCAGCCAGAAGGGAATCTGCAGAAAAAGAAAACGTTTCGTCACTGGTTGACGAAAACCACTCAAATAGCGAAGACAGTGTGACCGAACGATGTATCATTCTATAAAATTAGGTCAAAAGAGTGCTTCTGACGTAGACATGCTCTGATTATTAACTGTGCTGTTCGTGGATTATATCTAATTTTCAACTTCCATACGCATCGCAGACTCAGTGCCACCTCAGTAGGCGAAATACTCCGCATCTGAATACTCCGCAAAACGAAATATATATTCTTGTAAACAACACGTAGGTTCTGATTCTTCGATGCGAAAAGGTTCCTTTCGNTACTCTTCTACAGAATTACGTCTGCGTTTGCATAAACTGGTNAAAAGAAACCTGTAATGGAACGAGTTGTTTTTNATCACTCTAGTACAATTTTGCGCCCATTTCGTTTACAAAACATTCATCTTTACGCTTTGAATGCCAAGACTGCCATTTTTCTCACACATGCTTCGGTGCATAAACNGAATCGGAATATGAATACACGAACTTTTATTCTGACTGATNCTAAACAACAGCCTTATGCGTTATAGGCTGAGTACACGTTTAACCAGAATGTCTCGCATTTTCACGTCGCACAGAGTCACGCTCTTTCAAGAAATAAAGAAATTTTTGCCCTTGAATATAGGTCCCTTTACTGGGCTCCACGCTTTATAAAAAAGCATCTTAGGACCAAAACTTTAGGTTAAAAATCAGGGTACGTTGACAATTGGTTGCGCAAGCGAAGACATTTTTAACTTCAAGCAACCGGAAATATTGGGAAGCATCGTCGGTCAGAAGAAACTTCACCTACTCGAGGCTTTTCTGATGCAGCAACACCAGCCAGATCTCAACGTCGATGGTTCATCTATCCCCTTGCTGCTGTTTAACACACAATGGTCTATATGACGCAATACAGTACGAATGCCTTAAAATTGCATCCTTATTTTTCCTTCTAACTGTCGCATTTCATTTATTCCTGATCATGGCTTACGCAGAAACCGAAACGTCGAATAAAATAATGTTTTCGATTATTGTGGCTGTTTTCTTTGCAATAAGAAGCGAAGACATGTTCAACGGTCTGAAAACTGGACTTCTGGAAGTATATAATCACAGTAGAAAGCTTGAGTCAGAATTGATATTCCATTAATTGATCACCTCAGTGCGGGGCTTTACTGCGTTGCAGCTTCTCAACTATTGAGGGCGCAGTTACACCAATTATAATTTGTTCAAGTTATAATTTGTCCAACCATGAGACTAAATCTAAATTCTGGAATATGACATGTTTCAGCGATTGCCTGAATTTATTATTTACTTCTTAAACTAAAAGCAACAGAAATAACCGTTTTGGTACATCCACAAAAACGCATTATTTTCGGTTGTCACACAAGACCAAATATTTTTAGCTGGGACACATACCGTTGATAAGCATTTTTATTCACAAAAATCTTTCAAACTAACAACAACTTTCATATCACCAGGAACATAGGAACGGGAAAGAAAATACTCTTTGCGTCTGAAACGCAAGACAAAAAAACGCTGTCAGTGCAAAGCAGGCCGCGCATCGCGACTCGACCAAGTGAAAAGACGCACCGGAGGAGCTTCCCAGAAGCACTTGAACCTTGCCAGTATCGCAGTTGACTCGGAAAAGCTGACCGGCCGCGCAGCCGACGAGCAGTTCACCGTTGCTCGAGTAGTATTGAGACGAGGGCGCCACGCGAGGATGTCGGTGTTCTGGAGCCTGGAAGAGCAAGGAAAATGGCGGATGCCATGGGAACCTTACGATTCATAAGATCTAGTGAAAGACCGCAAAGTTGGGATCAGAATGAAGAGCAAATCTTTTTTCACCGACTAGGCGCTTGAGGATCGCGTGGGACAAACTGTACTTCGTCCGTTGTCCTGTGGAGACTGGAGACTAGCAGCTGGTCATGAATCTGGATATCAAACCGTCACTGATATAATTACAGCGAAAAAGCGTCGTTTCTCATAATTCGTAAACATTTTTATTGACCAGATAGACTATTTTCACTCATGGCAGAAACAAAGTGGGGAATGGCAAAAATGCTTGCTTTGGACTGTCACTAACTTTCGTCACAGAGACGAGATATCCAAAACAGTTTTTCTAATATACACGGAACTTTGCATATATCGGACATTACATGAGGCTAATTTCCTTTTCCATGATCAATTTTTAGGTTGGTCAATTTCACTACTCGCTAAGATAATTTGATAATTTAGTCACAGGCATAAGTATTACGAGTAAACTACCCGCCACCCCAACGTTTCCAAAATACTTACCAGACGTCCTTATTTTAAGAAACCTATGTTTCTGGATACCTCTGACAAAGCAGATATTCAAATAGCATTAACTTTGCTGCTGCTTATTCATTGAACGTCTTCAAGCTTTTCAGTTTCAGTTTTTTTGGCGTCAGTTAGTTTTGATGTTCGTTTTTTGAAGCCAGTCAGGGGTATCCAAACCTGGGGTACATGTACCCTTAGGGGTACATTTGCTTATCTGAAGGGATACATTTAAGGTTAGCAATGGTAGGGAAAATATATTTATTTATTTCGAAATATTTCTGCATATATCAGTTAATATTATTTTCAAAAATCATTAAATGCTTATTGTTAAATATAACTCTGATTAGTCATGATAAAATAATTGGGCAGAAGCCGATCTATGCCATACAAAGAAAGTTTAGGGGTACATGCTCATCTATCTACAGTTTAGGGGTACATGCTCATCTATCGAAATGCGGAAGAGCTACAGGGTCAGACAAAGGTTGCGAACCCCTGTTCTAGTGAAAGCAATTATTCGGGAAAGACTTTGAGTTTGTTTTCTTGTTCTGTTCTTACTTCAGCCTTCAACGTTTCACCCATAAGCATTGCTTGCAGCTTTTAGGACTGACGATGCGTAGTATTACGTGAAATCGATTTCTCAGTAAAAATTTTGCTGTTTGATTCCTTGTTTATTTCACTTGTGGAAAGTAGTTACTTAGTTTTGGTTTTGTTTGTTTGTTTTTTTGTTGTTTGCTTGATAGAACAACCACAAGGACAAGACTGCAGAGTTTTTTGGAGATTGCTTCAATTTAGGGCAGACGAAAATCGAAACAGAAAACTTGAAAAGTGTCGATAATGCGAGTCTAACACAAGCGCACTGTAGGTGAAAAGTGCAACCTCCGCTCTTTCTCACTACTGAAAAACACCAACTAAATATGTTTCTACAAAGCCCCAGGTCTAAAAAACATACAAAAACGAAGCTACAAGAATCTAACTCCTGCCATAAATCGAAGGATGCGTAAGTTTTGCATAGTTCAGTGTTTCCCAAACTGGGGTTCGTGGACTACTGGGGATCCATGAGGACCGCACAGGGTTCCGTGAAGTTATGACAAAAAATTAAAAAAACTGACACAGTGGCCTTTCAGGCAGCCGAGCATAAGTAG
>JGI24021J15306_10007085_pt1 | contig 13601 bp, 10 predicted proteins | sample Ectturendosymbi1_FD_15306 | JGI IMG/M metagenome (IMG submission 15306) | reverse complement strand
CCCCTTCAGCAATGCGCCTGACAGCAGACAAACCTTTTAGCAAAGCGCTCAAAAGACTAGTTCGAGTGCTAAACTGTTGTTGCCAGTGCAGTTAGGATTCGAACGCTTTCAGGACACATTAGATCAAACTAAATTTATTTTGCTAAGATCAAAGTAAGTCATTCAATGTGGGGCCTTGGTTAAGATAGTGACATCATATTTGGCTCAGTAAGCCATTTGTGTTGGACATAGCTGGTGTAAACGAACAGTGACTTCCTCAAGTTTCAAGTGGCCGCCATTTTTGATCGTCTCTCGTTGTTTGAATGCACTCCCTCCTTCGTTCACAGCAACTGACCAATCACATCAAAGATACACTTCCCGCCCTGCGCAACAAGCTTCAAAAGCAAATGATGGACATGGAAAAGGAAGTCGAGGAATTCAAACATTACCAGCCAGACGACCCTGCAAGAAAGACTAAGGCCATGCTGCAGTGAGTTGGAATCCTTCAACTGATGTTGTAAAGACGTTTAGTCAAAGTAGCGATTCATTTGTTGTGGAAAGTAGCACGTGGGGTTGGGAGTTGTGGTCCACTGTTTGTAGCTGCTGTTTGGAATTTTAATAGTACGTGAGTTCGTCCCATTTTTTATGCGAGTGTTTTTACATTAAGGATAAGGATAATCATGTGACATTTTTCATTGCTAATGTCACGTTTGTTTTGTGGACATTGTTAGTTTTTTTTCGATAACAATGTAGGATTATTTATGAAGCTTTTCCACTGATAGAAACGAGGGTTTTTTTATCAATGATGTGAAGGAGTTTTTCAATAATAATGTGATTTTTTTAGTATAGCAATCGGGTTAAGGTTTATTTTTAAAGAATACTTTGAGGGATTTTGACTGATTTCCTGGACAGAGAGTGTCTTTTAATGGTCGCCAGTGTTTTACCGCCGTTATCCCGGATGTCACCTTCTTTGGTACATTTTGTACGATCGGAAACTTGTGATTAGCTTGGAAACTTCTATATTCGACTCGACTGTTTCTTCAGGATGATCCAGGCTTTCAACAATTCATTCGAGCAGCTCATTGAGGGAACTGGGGCTTCGATCGACACAAGCGAGTTGTCAGGAGGCGCAAAAATCAACAGAATCTTTCACGAAAGATTCCCGTACGAGCTTGTTAAGGTGAGTGAGCATTACAATGATGGGGGTCCGGCGCTGAGTTGCAAACTTTGGTCTTGCTCCAATTTCTGGCGCTTCAACTTTCGCTGCTTTTGATGAACCTGACCAACCACTGATCGCACAGAAGCAGTGAAAGTGCGGATGAATTTTTAAGGAATGTTGACGTGAGCCGAATTTTGCGGCAGTCAAGTCATGGGGGGGGTTTGGTGCCGAAACTTCAGGCAATGCTGTGAAGGTTTCAGACCAATCAGAAGCTACACTTTGCTCCGCTTGCATTTGTTAAAGACATTTATCAAAGGTTTGCGTGATCCCTGCTTCCCAGGTCTTACCATTGGTCTGTAACGCGTGCCCTGGACTGCATTGTGGCTCGCAGAAAACATTTCTGTGAAAGTTTTGAAAGTTTTCCGAGTGTGCGAAGTGTTTGAGTGACAACCGTAACAGTGGAGGAGTACTATCATGTGGCGTTGGGGTGAGCGCAAGCTTTGCGGCCGCTTCCTCCCCGGTGTGTTTATTGTTATCGCGTGTGATGCAAGCCACGCTCGCGGTATTCCCTTTATGTGCTCATAATACCAGTTCCGTATAATGCGCAGTGTTTCACGTGCAGAACCGATTGAAACTCAACAGGTTTTTGAAGCGCCCTTTAAGCGATTTTGGGGCTTCTATCTTTCAACGCAAAATCAACTGGAAAGCAACTATTTTGGGTTTGTTTTCCTGGACCCACCCCAACAAGTTCCGCGTGACTGGTTAGAGAAGTGTCCTCCCATTGATTGGTCACAAAGCAAATAGCACCGGCTGCTGGAGTGACGCACACTTTGGACAATGAATAAAAACCGTCCTTTACCCGCTCAATGTTAAATCCTCAACACTTCTCTAAATTCAAATCCTCGAAGGGCAACACTTGTGTTCTGGAATCTTTATTGTTTCTCACCTGTTGGTTGATATGACGCACTGAACCATGACCGACACACTTCTTTTTATTGTTTGCGACACCAACACATGTAACCAGCAATTGGAACTCGATGACCCTTCCATGAATACCAACGTGTTGTGCCCTTCCAACATTTCAGAAGTGTTTTAAGCAAAACTGTTGATGCTGTGGTTTTGTCATGGAGCGGCTCGCTGTCGCAATATCGCCGAGTATCTAATTGTCTCGCCAAATAACAACGCCACGTTGCACAACTTCCCGATTGTTGCGCTCACTCCCATTGATCACTGCTTTCTGTTTAAGCTTGTTTATGTTGCGCATAATCTGCAGTGTGACGTCACAACTGAATATGATGCGGTGGGCAGTTTCCTGAGGTTGTTCCGGTCTGTTGTGTTGCTGCGCGTCCAACACTTGCTTGTCGATCTCTCTCACAAGTTATACGCATATTCAGAATATTAACCACAACACACAGTGTCCGGCGACTATTCAGTGATGGGGACCTTGAAACGTCTCTCCACCCAGTGACGTAGCCAGCCCAAATTCTTTGGGGGGGTCAAAACGTATGGCTTTGGGCGAGCAACAGTATTTTTGTTTGGGATACCGCTTCTCAAAGCACAAAATGATCAGCTCAAATTTGGGGGAATGGCTCCCTGGGGCTCCCTGGCTACGCCTATGTCTCTACCCAACAAGTGAATCAACCACCCACAAAAGTTCATATGCAGGCAAGGCAGGAAGCTTAAGGTGCACGACACTGGCATGTCTGGTTTGTTTGGCTTCACGTTCTCATGCGATCACTATCCACAGTGCAACTGAGTTGAGGGGTGGAGACGTTATCTTGACCACCGGGTCCATTCACCTGCCAAGCCATAACGAAAAATTAACTTGTAAAAAAGATTTTTCATCGATGGAATGATCTTCATTGACGTAAGTCCTGTGCAGGGCGTCTTGCAATTCATGATGCAGGAGATTGTTGGATCTTAGCACAAAAAACTTTACTGTATGCCGGCCGGCAGTATATAACGCTGTTTTTTGTAACTGCAGTAAACAAGAGCGGGTGAAGCACTCATCCACTACACATGCGTTACGACAGATATTAGCAAATACACGCCACTTTTTTAAACAGTTACAACGCACGACCACTCGCTGGCATCGACCTCATGCCTTAGCTCCTGAACAACTGTGAAGTGAATGCAGTCATGAAGAGCAAAAGCTGCAATTTCCTGAGAATTTCTTCTGTTTGTTTGTTTCGCCAAACGTGGACCAATGAATGTAACATTAGATTGTTGATTACCACAAAACAGTAATATGCAGAAAACAACACGTCAAACTCATTTTGCTCTTAACGTTTGTTTCCATGCTCCCTGCTGGGGCCAGCTTGATGTGGTCCAAAAATTACGCCTTACCGTTTGCATTCCGGAAACCCAGGCTTTTTTTAATACTATGCATTGTATTATTATACCGGTCTGATGCAAATACGAAGCGTGTATGGCTGGGATTGTTACGTCACTGATGATTTTGTTGTTGTGCAACTTCATTAAATATTAACACAAAAAATACTGAGGAAGCATCTTTGTCCGGATTCCCTGTGTATTTTATGTTTTATTTGCGCAGTGATATAACACAAGCTTATCACGTCAGAAGTTGAATAACGAAGGGCCCTTGCATGTCACGCAGGTGTTTCCCAGGTTGGCCAGGTTAGAAGATGTGGAATGTTCTACAGAGGTTTGTGCAGAGTGTGCAGCGGATGGTGGGTGGAGTAAGTCGCAGGTAGCTTGTTACCGGATGCGAGGAACGTTTAGCTTGTTAGTGGATGCGAGGAACGTTTGCCTTGTTAGTGGATGCGAGGAACGTTTAGATACAGCCAAGAATCCCCGATTGATATTATAGATACACGTTGCCAAATTTGCGTGGGTGCATCTGATCAGTTTTCTGCAGACAGTTATGTTTGTCAAGAGGCGCACGGTCCCGTGCAAGTGAAGCGGCTCGTAGAAATCGAAGTTAGGACTAAAGTTTTTTCAAAAGCAGGTCTTTTTGCTCAAAATCAGAAAAGCTTTAGCCTCGGGTTTTACCACCGTTATGATAAATAATGTGAAGTCGTGGGTTTTCCGCGAATACGACGGTGACTAAAATATTGAGGCATGTTTACGTTCAAAATCCTGAATTCGTTTTTTAAGGTAGAATGCATCGTTTAAACTTGAACGTTTCGTGCCCAACCCACCGGTCATGAACGCTTGATTGCTAGTCTGGACACTTTGTAATCGGCTCTGCTTGCCAAGCAGTTCTTTGCGTGATGTCTCACATTTGCCGTTAATGAATGCAAATCCTTCAACCTATAGATGGATCTCGACGAGCACACTCTGCGGCGGGAGATTTCAGTCGTGATCCAGAACATCCATGCCATCCGGACTGGACTGTTTACCCCAGACACTGCATTCGAGGAAATCGTTAAAAGTCAAATAAAGAAATTGAAGGTAAGCTGAATTATTATATGCCCAGGACAAAAGATTGCAAAATATGGTGTTTATCAAGGTTGGTTGGTTGGTTAATGTAGAATGCGTAATATTTGTCTGGCTTATTCAGTGAAGCAATTTACATTTGCATGAAATATCTGCTGATTGCTTGATTCACTCATCATAGGAACCCGCGGTCAAGTGTGTGGACATGGTTTCAACTGAGTTGATGAACGTTCTGCGAATCTGCAGCGAGAAGGTGAGGGACGTTTTAAAGTCATCGGAGATTTTATCCAGTTCGTCCGATCAATCACGTGACCCCTGTTTGATTGAACCCGGGATCTCATGCACATCACAACAAACAAACAATAAACATTTATGACGTTGTGTAACTTTTTTGCAGCATCTTATTACATCACCACTTTCACTTGAATTTATGTCGTTGGTTACATCACAATGCTTCGTGTCATTCGGGCATTGCATGGAACTGCAAGGAATTATTATTACGCTTTTTTATTAACGGATTTCCTTTTCAGGAAGTAACCCACTGCAGCAATACCTGGTTACTTCCTTCAACTCAACCTCCCGTTCTCCTCTCGTGGATTTTTACGTCTGTTGATGCGTCTCCTCCACAACATGGCGGCATTTTAAGCTTTTATCAGTTTAACTGGTGTCTGTTTCAAACAACTCGGTTGTTTGAAAGTTGTCCACGTTTGTCGACGTTGACTAGTGTAGAAACTTCAAGAACGAAGTGCAATTGTTTATGACAAAATGTGATTGTTTGAAACAAAACGTGATTGTTTGAAACAAAATGTGGTTGTTTGAAACAAAGTGTGATTGTTTGAGACAAAGTGTGATTGTTTGAAACAAAATGTGATTGTTTGAAACAAAGTGTGATTGGCAGAGTGTCCGCCTCTCAACTGGAAGGTTGAGTGTTCGATTCACGGCCACTAAGTGAATTTCCGTAACGCTCCTTGGTTGGCCAAAAGAGAGTCTTCACCTCAACCGCCCCCGGCAAGAAGCAAAACTCAGCTTCGGCCTGCCGCTAATTGTCGTCACCAAAATCAAATTTAAAATAAATTGTGATTTTTCAACGCAACTTCGAAGTTTTTTACGATTGCTTTCATTGCCTTGTTCAGATGAGTAGCTATCCGATGTTGCGAGAGGAGACAGATAGAATCGTCAGCACTGAGGTTCGAGTCAAAGAGAATGAGACGAAAGAACAGGTGTTTTTTATGGAATTTGTTGTTTTTCTTCAGTTTCTTTCATTGCTTTTTCACACGTGGTTTGTTCTTGTTGTTGTCAGGTGACAAAATTGGTCGATTTTGAATTATCTTATATTAACACGAATCATGACGACTTCATAGGCTTCGCTAAGTAAGTTTGTTTAGCGTTTTACAAATACATGAGTGTGGTGGAAAGCTGGCATGTCTTTTATACTTCAACCAAAACATCAGCAACATTTGTCGTTTCCCCAAACGAAGCAAGTTTCGTACGAAAACGAGACCTGTATGCAGTGGTTGCATTGCGCAGACTTATGATGGAAGCAACTTAGCGATGCGACTTGCTGAAAATAAACGTTTTAATCGCAATCACACATTTCTTAAGCCTCATGTGTGGACGCCTGCTCAGCCCCGTTCGCGCCACGCCTCATGTAACCTTAGCAGCTTTCAAACACTGCGCTCGCCAACCAATGGACATGCATGCATGCACTTGCTGACGTCATGCCTAGCTCACACAGCATTGTTTCGGTGTTGTGGATTCCAAACACACACCGACATTTATTTTTGCTGCATTTGTTGCATTGACCCCCACACCCAGCAGGCAGCAACCCTCAGTGACAGCTTTCCACCACACTCTGCTGCAGTGTTGCACTTGTTCTTGCTTCAACATTCCGATTTGTTTTTAGGTTGCCTTTTTACTTGACTGCGAAATCTCATACATAAACACTAACCACGAGGACTTTATTGGTTTCGCCAAGTAAATATGGATGTTGTTCTTTTGCCAGGAATGCTTGCACTGACTTCTAACTTGCTGTTGTAATTTGCTTTCTTTTCAACTTCTTGAATGTTGTTAAACATCTTAACACTTTACTTACGATCACAATCTGCTTGATGTCGCCAATTAAGGTCAGCACTAACACTGGGTGTGGCAGAAATCGACGAATTTATGCATTGTTTTGCACTTGTGCGTCTGTCAACCGAACGCATCAGTCGCCCTTTGACAGATTCGTCATTTCTGCTAAACTTATCAAAAATATGAATACCTTGCGAAAATTCTCTTTCAGCAAAATTTGATTTTGAAAATAGTTGTTCAGAGTATCGAAGAAAATATTTGATGCTCAATAAAGATTCGACTCTAACTTTGCAAACAGTTTTGAAAAGGTTTCCCACCGATCCAGTCACTGCCATCTTCTGTATCAAACTGAGCTGGTGTCGTTGCCTGATATGATGAACCTGTCACAGCTCACATGACAATGTCAGCAATATGCAGAGGGACAATGCATCTCAAAAACGATGGTCTAATTTTTATCTGATATCCGAGTTCTTGAGCATTACTTTAACTACATAATAACTGCACTTTGAACGGCAACGTCCTGGTCGTGTAACTGTCTGGAGAAAAGCTAAAGTGAAAGTTTTTATGGCAATGGTGTGTTGAAGGTAACGACACTGCATACACGCTGAGGGCAAAAGATGTGTCGCATATTTCCATTGTATGCCCCTGCATGGTTCAATTGTACCCCCTGCTGCATGTTTCCATGAAAAACGTGAAACTTTTCTTTTTTGGTTCTTCACGAAATTTATTCTCGTTCATCTCCGACCGGAACCCACCCACTCACGACACGCTTCACTGGTTGCGCTTGCGTAGTTTCCTCGCAATGTTTGACTTCTTATTTGGCAATTTTATTTATCGTTTCTGTTTTTGGCAAATGCTGTTTTTTTTTAGTTAAAGTTGAATGCTTCAATTCCTGTTTTGCTGTGAATTTTTTTTCCATGCGATAAAGTTTTCCTTGTTTTGAGTAAAAGCAACTACTTTCATATCCTTAGTTGCGAAAAGCTGTTCAACTGTTCGCTTATAAATCATCTCTTCCATGTACTGCATCTTCTGCCTCCTGTCGCTAGATTCGCTGCAATCATTGACAGCTTATGCTTCATTCGCAGTGTTTCACCTGTCGTGCTTCGCTACATCCACATTTCGCTGCTCCCTGAAGCAGCGTTTCCGTGTCCTGTGGTTGCCTTTGCCAGAAAATAGGAGCCACATCATAGTATCTCGAAATCGAGTCCGACATCCGGGGTTTCCCCTGCACACGTGACCTGGTCACACCTGTTGTAAAATTAGGGATGTGGAACCGGAACTAAAATTCTCGACTCCGGCTTCAACATCTAAAATTTTTGGCTCCTGTTCCAGAACGATTTGTTTCATTGAAACCAAAAAACATTGTAATAATGGTACAACTCGCTTGCCGCACAAACTATGTCCGTTGAACCGAAACGCAAATTTCAGGCTTCGGCTCCAACATCTAAAAATTTTCAGTTCCACAACCCTGTGTTTAAAACGCATCCACACAAATACAAACGAAGGTCAGGTTTTTAGATGGAGGTCTTCTGAACGTTGGCAACTTTGAACTTTTTAAGAAAAAGTGTTGAAGCCAAAGATTTTTTGTCTCAGGCTGTGGAACTAAATGTCACAAGGGCAAGGTTCACATGTATTGATAACTGCAAAAGCCACCTCGACATCACGCAGCGTGCAGATATTTTGCAATGTCGAGAAGATACACAAATATTTCTGACGATTGTTTCCTGTCATGGATGTGACGGCCATCTTGCTTGCTCTAATTAATGTTAACGTTTTGCAAAATTTTCATCAAATGCCCAAGAGTCATTATCTATCAAGATTTTCTGATCCTATTTACATTTGATTTTTCATCCGTTCACTTATAATCCATTCTTAACCTTTTTAACAAACTTTACTGTCGCATTGTATAATCACGGCCAGATGCGATTCTTCCACTCGTCCCTTGCATGAACTGACCATTGCTGCAGTCGCTGTTGTTAATGTCCGCTCGTATGCGGGAACTCGCTTTTTTGTTGTTTTCTGCACTGCAGTGTGTTTTATTACAAGGTGGAGGTTGTTCAGGTGTAAAAACCAAACCATGTCTATTTTCAACAGCGCTTCACAGAAAGGTGTTGATCGGGGGATGAAGAAGAAATCTGTTGGGAATCAGGTCAGTTATCCTCGATTGTAACTTGGTGTGTGTTCATCATCCCACCACCAGCTTTATGTTCATGTGCACTACCGCCTGTGGCAATACGTTAGTTTATGAAACGGGTAAAAACTGACAAGAGTTTATTGTGAAAATAACCCGGAGTTTTGGCGTTTATGAACAAGCACCCATTCTGTCGTTGAAAGCAATTGCACTTTCCCAGAGGAATAGGGAAGGAAGTTGCTTTCCAGGTTAAGCTAAAGTAGACGAACTCATTCACTTCCACCTTTGTGCGAATCACACCATGCCTGCCGATATTTCCTGTGCAGTCTTTGTGTTTCACTTCAATGCGCTTCTTTGCGACTGGGCATAAGTCACTGAACACCTCATTATTCGGTTGTGTTGGCTGATCCTGGAGTGCTGTGTGAGGTACCAGATCGGACCGCTAAGACGAATACCACTTCATCAGGTTGTCTGTTGAATGTCCAAACTTGGGAAAGAATGTCTGGTTGTTGTTTAGGTCTGTCCGTTGTCATGGCAATGTGGCTAGGTTAATATAATTTAGCTTGCAATTTTTTTACTGAAATTTTTGCGCGGCTCATAATTATCGGCGAACAAAATGCTCTTTGGTTTTGCCTCAATCAGTTCAAACCAGTGATTCTGAACGTGGTCCAGGTGGGCCATCGATGGTCTTCCTTGGAAATCTAGTGGTCCACTGTGAGTTAATTAAATCCTTTACAAAACGTTTCTGCAAATGACAACCTTGTGCAATAAACCTTCGACTATTTGTTCATGAGGTATCAGAACAGCGAATGGTCCATCGGACGAGGCTACCCACGGGCCAAAAAAGGTTGAGAACCACTGGTTTAAACGTTACTGGTTCGTAGTTTTCTGGAGACGTTGAAAACCTGGCACGTCGATCCATTCTCAGCCTTTTTTGAAACTGAGTTGGTTTGGTTCAAAATGCATGCAATGACGTCATAAGCCAAGTTTTACAACGCAATAAACAAGCGTTGTTCGTAGAATTTCGTTGCAGCAATAATTTCCTAGATCCAACTGAAATATCGGCCGAACTATGGAAACAAGAACTTGAAAGCTTTTTGCAAATCATAAAACGCGAACTTGATCATACCCCATTCATTCACTGCTTCCTGATCTGCGGTAGAAAGTATCGAAGTTTCTCATTAAGTCAAACAATATCTTCTGTATATTAAGTTCGTAAAAAGGCTTCTTAGTTTAACAAATGATTGTAACTATTATGAGGTTCACAATGTGTACCTGCCGTTTGTGACATCACAGTCGGGGAATGGGTCCGTGCGACCTTTGCCTTACTTTCGTTTCGTTCCCGTTGATGTCTCTGATTATTGACCTCACCAAGGTGCTACGTAACTCCCAGTAGCGACGTCAAAATTTACTGTTTTTGTGAATTCCCGGTGAATGCAACGATTCCCTGCTTTGCAGTGGAGTGTCAATGCAAGTTCTTCTGTATTGTCACTGGTTTTGCTTCGTCCATTGCGACCACTAAGCCAACCTTTGTTGACTTTTGATAGTTGTGACCAGGTTTTAATGGTTCGATTCCCGGTGTTTGTTGCGGCTGCTCAGTTTGATCTTTAGCCTCGTACAGTTTATAAACGGCGTTTGCTTTGCACTCACAAAAGTTATGATACCTGGTTGGCTTCTGTGTAGCAGCATGTCTTGTCAAAAAGATACTTTAACCTTGTGCATTCCAACTTCACACTCTGTTTCTTGTTCTATTCATTGTTCAACGCCTGCGAACAACGTTGTTCATATTCTTATATGTTTTTCTTGTGTATGTTGGACAGGAGGTAAGCTCTGCATGCACATTACGTTCAGTCTGCAACAAACTTTTGTTTTGTCATGTCAGTGGCAGACATTATCACGTTTCCTTCTATATCACCTGTTCACGAAACAATGCTTTACCACCCGTGTTGTTGCGAAATGAGGGAGGGGGACGTAAAATCGCTGTAACTGACTGTTAATTTCGTTTTGTTGCTGAACTCCTGTGCAGTTGGTCTTGCGCAATGCTTAACTCACTGAAAAAGTTTGAATGTGTTGGAAAAACAAAGAGCGGGATTTCTTAGAAATTAAGCTGCAGGGATTTATTGCAGGAACGTCATTTACTTGATAATAATGTACTTCACTATTACAAAAAAGAGTAACCTACAGTTTTCTAAAAGGTTTTACCAACATAGACCAGCTTTACATCCTTCGCAGTAAATATCCTTCATCGTTTATTGTCACGTTTAAGAAATGAATGTCGTTCGGGAAATGTCTTCCTTACGTTTATCCTGAAACGCATATTCGTTTTAATAAATGGTCTACAGGGTAAATTACTGCCGAGAATGCATTTGTTTTAAGTTTCTGAATGAAATATTTCAGGACGCATGTTTTGGCTGAAATCGTGATAGGCTAAATGTAGTAATGGTTTATCATTTAAGATTTTGATTGCTTGAGCAGTTAGCACAACAAGCGCGGTGTGTTGTAAGGAAACCGTTTTTTAATAATTACAACTATTTTGAGCAAACCTTTTACGAGAGTTACTTCATCTTCTTTTTTTTGTCCAGGACATGGTGAGATATGTTGACAGCCTTTTGTTGATGGATTTAGGTGTATGTAAGCCATGCATGCCTCTTAATCCACTTCATTTTCGTTCACAATTACTTCTGTGAAGAAACGATTTCTACCTGTAGCAGCTTGAAGCATGTGTGTAAGCCGTGAGAAGGATTTCCGTAACGTTTGGTGGTTGTGGTAGAAAGATCTGCAGTGTTTTGTAGTAGTTGTACATTAATCAAGTAGCTTCTGGCGCAATTGGTTGCACTGCTAGTCTACATGACTGTTCTATGAAATAAATCTGATAAATCTGTGCTTGGAAGAAGTACCTTCATAAATAACCAGTTTATGATTAATGTTTCCGCTATACAACTTCACCCGGCACCCCCTGAGTTTTACCCTCTATTAGCTCGCTGCACGCATCGCAACCTGTCCACTAGTCTTCTCTCTGCTGCCACAAGCTATTTTGCAAAAATCACTAGTTTCACAGAAAAAATTAAGTAGATTTGAAAAAATATCACTAGATTTAAAATTTCTGCGTTTAAGTGAACAGTTTTTACTTAAAATCAATTATTCATTAACTTTATCGCTGAAAAGCCGTAACACCAGCAAGTTCGTTGAATGGACCATGCTCAATCGTGGAAAATTTTAGGTCGGAATCCTTAGATTTCTTACGAGAACTTAAAACGACAGCATCAACAAAGCAATTTAGATCGATCTAAATCAGTGACGTAGCCAGCCCAAAATTATGGGAGGGGACAAAAATTTTATTTTCGGAGAGCAACAGTATTTTGTTGGGACCGCTTCTTGAAGCACAAAATAACTAGATATACTAAAAGTTTAGGGGGGACATGGTCCCCTGGCTACGCCTATGATCTGAATCAACCTGATATTTGATATATTTCTACTGCACTGATCCTGCAAAGAAATGAAAATAATATCACAGGAAGCATTGCAGCAATAAACAGCGCAGACGCGAAAGCAATAAGAAACTGAGATTTGAGAAATTTTGTTTTGTTGGTGCAAATCTTCACACAACGATTCACGAAACCAATTGTTTAACTGAAAGAAAACGGGCTAAAAAGAGAAAATAAGACAACCGATCTTCTTCAAACACGTACTTTGCAAAAAATCTCTGGATCTAGTGAAAAATCACTAGATTGCAGTGAAATTTCACTAGATCACTAGGTCAGTCTACAAATCACTTGATCTAATGAAAAATCACTAGGCGTGTCACCAGTGAGTCTTCTGATGCAAGGTCGACGTTGACAACGCATGCGACTGTGATGTAACAGTTTGTTTGTTCGCAAACAGTAGTTTCGGATGAACTGCTTGTTCCTTAGTTCTTTCAGTAACAATCAATGCTGCGTACTCATAGGTACGGCAGTGGAATCGTCGCCAGAAAGTCTTCAATAGGGGGTCTTGCATTTGTGCAGGGGCTTCACATTCTAAAATTTGACAAAAGCTTTACATATTTATAGTGTTTCATGTATCAATTTGAGGGGACTTGGAGCTTTGTTTGGAGATCCCACCAAAGCTCGCCCGTGGCGACAGGGCTGAACAGTAGGGAAACAACAAGATGCCAATTTTCAATACTAGAGAATGATTTAACTTTTAAGCGTCTATAAAACTTGAGTGTAACCAGCGTTTCTTTGCGTTTCCACTCTTGCTGATTCACTGACGTATCTTCATCACAATATCCTGCTGTGTATCGGCTTCACCTCTCACTACGTCGTGTACCTGAGTAGGATGTGGTATTGTGGCCGGTGGCTGTAGATGCAGAATCAGCATGTACATCAAAGAAACGTCGGTTTGATCGCTTTATCTGCTGCGAGGTCAAAAGCGCGCACGAAGCTACATTTGCCTGAACCAGACTTCGTTCTTCATTGTTTTAAGTTTTTTTGAAACCTGCGTTTTCGTTAATGAAATGTGTTTAAACCTGCTCTTCGTCTTTTTCGTCCTCACTAGAATATTGTGCTTTGTATTCATCCTTAGCATGAATCCTTTGTATTCATCCTTAGCATGAATCCTTTGTATTCATCCTTAGCATATTCACCCCCATCCATGATAAGCAGACACAGCAGTTCATTAACAGTGCTGCGGACTCCGTCCTGAGTTCAGTTGAAACCTGTGTTTTTCAGTAATTTCAAGAAATGTCTTCAATTACAGCGTGATCAACGGCATTTTTGCCACTGATAAATTTTCTCTTCAAATATCGTGAATCCTCCCCACACCACCAGCCGTGAATCCTCCCCATACCACCAGCCGTGAATCCTCCCCATACCACCAGCCGTG
>JGI24021J15306_10007083_pt1 | contig 13603 bp, 13 predicted proteins | sample Ectturendosymbi1_FD_15306 | JGI IMG/M metagenome (IMG submission 15306) | reverse complement strand
TTTACATGCTTTTGTGCGCCACTGAGCATCTCCATCCGACGTTTTTAGACATTTACTTCAGAACCTGTTGTTAAAATGTCTTCATTTTCTTCCCACTGCCGTATTGAAATTTGATAATAAGTGAAAGTAGCTATAGGTGGTGCGCTGTTTCGGTGTTTGTCATCCCCTTGTGTTCATGGGAAGGGGGAAATGGGCATTTGCTACCACCTGGAAATTGGGTCTAAGAACCAAAAATTGCTAGAACACCTAAAGTCAGCAGCTTAATTGACTTAATTCTTGCAATGACAGTTTCATTTGCCGGTATGACACTCACACTGCACAAGAGCGGGATTTACTGTTCGGGCATCATGCAGTGATGACTGATGAGCTTGCACTTCACTAAATCCACTACATTGCCTGCAGAGGTAGGTTGCGAAACTTGGGGGAGGATAGTTTAAAAATTAGCCTTTATCGTGTAACAATAACATGGCAACAAAGGTTCACTTAAGTTACGGCAGTAGGTGTTTTGCTGCATGTGACTGTTGAACGCAGACATCTGTGGCAGGTAATGCAGCGAGGCAGCGGCTGCAGATAAGAATAAATCACGGTGTGAAAAGAAACATACGATGTGAAAACTGAAAAGAAATATTGCTGCCAACGAGTTTTATACGGTGTGAAAAGTAACATTGCTGCCAACGAAGCGCATTTTTGGGACTGTTGCAGTAACGTGGGTCATTTTCTTTGTGGTGTAGTAAGGGTAAAAGCGTTATGTGAACGTCTATTTGCATTTGTATCGTCAGCTGCCTCAAATGGACAACCAAAATGTCGGCTTTGCTTACCCTGGAAAAATTTTTGCGGACGCCCATGTCTGTGTTATTTGTGTTTACAATCTAACATCTGCTTTGTACTTCGCTATATAACCATTTCTGTGTTATTCGAGTACCCTTTGTTCCAGCCTCTCGGTTTGTGTGTCATTGAATGTGCGATTCACCACGAACGGGGTATGCTCGAAGACTTACAACCGTATATATGTGGCTCGAAGACTTACAACCGTAACCGTATATAACGAAGACTTAAGCCCACATGTATGTAACGTTTGTGAGTTTTTAGAAACTAATTATTGCATGTGTAGCAGGCATATAGCCTACTACATCTAAATAACGTATTACGAAACAAAACAATATTCAACAACAAAGACTGGATTCACCACCAACAATAAGAAGACAAAGAAATACTGATGAAAAACCAGCCAAGCATCAAGAAGCAAGCACAAACTACATGTTTAACATGAACAAAACCTCATTCTGCTTTCACTCTGATCATGTTCAGATAACACTTTTACTCTCACTTTCTGTTGCGAACCAAAGCACGCGACACACTGGGCAAGTAATGGCGTCGTTGCTGAGCAATATGACGTCGCAAGATGGCGGCGTTACCTAGCATTATGACGCAGTATCCTGTACGTAAGAACTACGTACAGGAGGTGCAAACACCTTTAGGGGATTCCCAAGAAATTTGGGTATATAAAGGCTGATTTTCGCAGTGAAAAATCTGATTGTGTGTCAGCTTCGGCGAGTGATCTCCTTCGGTAGTTTAAACCATTGTGGTTTTGCTACAGAAGTAAAGCGAAACACTGCCTCCGGCCTCTCCTAGCTCGACGGTTTGGCTGTGAGTGCTATCGATTCCTCGGTGTTNCAACCGTGTATTTCGATAAGCTTGAGTTTCTGACCGAAAACAAAGTCACTTCCTTGTTTTCAGTCAACACGGGTGGCATTGTCCGGGTAAATCCCTGTCACTCTGGACAATAAATTGGCATTGTCCGGGTTAATTTCTGACACCCGAAACGATAAATTGGCTTGTCCAAACAAAATTCTGTCAATCTGGACAATAAAATTGACTTGTCCGAATAGAATTATGCCACTCCAAAATGTAAATTTGGAAAACCCAAAAACTATCATTTCCAAATGCGTTCGACTAAGGCTACCATTGTTGACATTAAAACTTTGTAACGCTGACGAAACGAAAGGCGTTAAAATCGTGACAGTAACTTCGGAAACTGACTAAGATCTTTTGGATTAGTGAAACACTCCACACTGGAAACGTGTGTCACGATCAGACTTGTCAAAAGCATGATCCCCAACTGTAAACCATTCATTTGACAATGAGTTAATGTACCAACAGCCAAGCGCGTAATGATGCCTGGGTGAAAAAAGGGTGGTTAGTGACCACCTAAAGATTCCATGAGAGCTTGTGAAGGCAACATTATCAGTGAACTTCTGGTCATCAGAAAGAGAATCGATTCACCATTGCACATCAAGCTTGGTTTAAAGATGTAGTTCATGAAAGCCTTGCCTGCAACTGGGGATCGCTTTAACCATATTTGCGTAGCATTTCCTGCGTTGACCATCGAAAAGTAGGCATTTTGATGGCCCCCAGATTAGACCCGTAGCCACGGAGGCGTTCTGGGGCAGTCCCTCTCAACTTTTTTGTGCGCTCTCAAATTTTGTTGACCCCAGAAATAGTTTTAAATATATAATAAAAACAAAAAAATTCTTCCATGAAAATGTTTTTTGTCTCCCCAAACTTTAAAATCTCGCTACGGGCCTGCCTCAGATCCGCAAAGTGCTTTGTGCTAAGGCCGCTACCAGCTGATATTTTCGGATGGGGCAATTGCCCGGTAATACAGTATTCCAAACAGGTTGCGCTCCTCTGCTGTTTATGACAGACACGGAGTCTGCTGCTTAGCAGTCGTTTGTTTTAGTCACATAGAACTTCCCGAAATGCTGAAAATTACCAAAAGTTGGTGGAAGATATGCTTTCCAAGTTCAAAGATTTAAGTGTGAAAACGAGTATCCAGGTTCACTCTCTTCAGCCACTTACAAGAGGCCTACATCGCTTTCTTGCAAACCTTACTGATCCAAGTGAAGAACACAAGAGATCCCACTAGGTCATGGTATCAATGTTATGGAAGATAGGTGCCAGGGTAGTTTGGATGCCCACACGATGGCCGACTACTGTTGGAGTCTCCAAAGTGAATGTTTGGCCGCGTCACAATCCAGTGTCTTTCAAAGAATTTTGCAAATATTGAGTTAATCCTTTTGTGTTAAATGATGTGGATGGTGATTCGCAACATACTGCATAACGTTGAATTCGTAGCAGCAATAGTAGAGTCTACCTCGTCGAGTGGGGTAAGCTATTGTTGCTGTTGGCGGCGGGCCGTCGGTTCGACTCTCTTTAGGTGGCTCAAGGCGACGCAGCATTGTGCTTTTGACATCTTCCGAAATGTACTTTGAATGCTACTAGAAGTAGTGTTTGTGCTTTGAAGTGACGTGTGCATAAAAAAATCTGTTTTTTTACTGCTAATACGGCTTCATTTTATGCATTGTTGCTTGATTTTCACGTTGAAGGCTCTCTACAATGATCGTCTTCTTTCACGAAACCACATCAAAAATGAAGAATACTGTATGGTGTATGTGCATTGATTGAATAGACAGATCAAGCCTGCAGTATCAAGACAAAACCTATCATAAAATTTGCGAATTTTTAACAAATATGGAATGTCTCAAGAACTTCAGCCAACTCGGAAAAGCCAGTATCTTTTACGGATTTAGCGACATCACAATGCCCCAAACCCGTTGAAATTTTCTTGGCTAAAGATGTGTTAAGTAGTGTATCATTCAAAGGAATTACACTAAACTCGAGTCAAACTGTTTGAAGGCAAAATTTGAACGGTTCTTTGCAACTCGGTAGTTTTACTACCACCAAAAGCAATGCAAGTCAATAGTGAACCAATTTTTAGATGATTCATCAGACCGAATGCGTCTTGGGTCACGGCTGTGTCACGCAGGTTCTTTGTGATTCATTTACTTTTTGTATAAAACAAAGTTCATAAAGATGAACATTTTACATGTTATTACTGTCATACATTTATAACTTCATTCACGCCTGGCCAATATTGTCTACAGCAATATGACGCTCTGCATCGCAACGATATTTCTCTGCAACATGAGCATGACCGTAACTAGGGGGACGCATGGGGGTCAAAGCCCCCCTAGAATACTTCTCCCTGGAAAAATGTGTTGGACAGTTTTGAAAAATTGGGCCCTCTCGGAAAATTCTTCGCCTTACCTGGTGTCACAAGCTGGTTACGGACCTGTACATGAGACAATATTTTCATCTAGAAGGCTTGTTTATTACCTGGAGAGAGAGCAAATAGTGATCTGTCGTTTTAAGAAGTCGGTCCTGACTGAATTTGTTTCCGTTGATGAATTTACTGCATTCAAACTTCATTTCTGTTTACTCTGAAGTCGGCCGCAACTCGCAACACCATTTTCTAATGAAGTTTGGCCTTACTTCCAAACTTCAAAAGTAACGTTTCGAGAATAGAACCTTGAAGGAAGCAACATCGCAAGCAATGATGAAGACGAACTGCTGCTTCACAACACACATGTAAATAAAGCGGTTGTTTATTCCCGACCGTCATCAATTCCAACACACGCTGCAAATGGCACGGGAGTTTTATAATTTCGGCGACAATATGAAGAGAAAGGAAACAACGCAGGGCTAATTGGGAAAGCGCGTCTCACGCCGTCAATATTGGTAACCTGGCGCAACTTGACCTAGTACCGCAGGACAAGGCGACTCCTGCGCAGCCGTTGGTCAGTGCAGTTGAAATCATCCTTGATATGTCTTGACAAAAGCAGATACAACATTCTTCAGTTCGCTTTCGGTGGTCTCTGACAGTTCGCCCTCAGTGCTGTAAATCGAAGCAAATGTACATTAAAATGAGAAAATACACGATCATGCGTGTCACGCATCGCTACATGAGAGAACTAACCTACCCTCCGCTTCCAGGCATAGTGGATACAGAAGTACAATAAGCTTTCCTACGAGTCCAACAAAACTTACGTTCAGCCTCAATTGCACAAACATCACCATGCTTAAAGTTCTACTGGGGTTTTACTGAAAATTATCTTGTACAATCGGTCTTCAACCATGAAAATACAATTTCAATTTCAGTATGTCATCGAAGAGTAATTTGAAGCTAAAAACAATAGAATATGAACAAAGCAAGAGGAACGTGCGCTAGTACGGCTTTTCCAGTATCCATCAGCCACGTCCGTCACCAGCCGTTTCGCAAGTACGACAGCGCAAAATTATTCTGCAACATGATGCAAAATATGAAACTTCATTCATGTTGTTACAGTAGGAAACTGTTAACATACTCCGCAGCAGCAACAGAGGATAACCGCAACATTTTACAATGCATCAAATCCCACGACAAAGCAGTTTAGGGCATTTTCGCAGTAGCAGCATAAAACATTTATCTGGCCGCTTGGCGGTCGCAGACCACACGGCTGTTACGGGCAGTCATCGCAAAGAGCTGTTCGATCCATGCAACAAGTACATGTGTCGAAGACGCGAGCGTTTCGGCAATATGTCACAAAAACGGACTTACCTGATGGTATTGAGCAAAGACGCGTTGTTAGCTCTCACGTGAGACAAGAATGCTTCCTCGAAATCGGTGATCTTGGCTGGATCGATTTTGTCCAAGTAGCCGCGCACGCCGCAGAAAATGACCACCACTTGCTCCGCGATGTCCATTGGTTCTAGAGATCGCCACATGGGTTTTGCTAAGTTCTTATGTAAGTCACAAACAGACGGATGTTTCTTTGAGTTGATAAGCAACTTCAGATATTTTTCACGTACAAACCAAAAGGTTTTGCAACTCACCGTACTGAACTTGCTTGAGCAACTCGGTAAGACGAACACCTCTGTTCAGCAGCTGCTGCGTCGCAGCGTCCATGTCACTGCCAAATTGAGCGAAAGCAGCAACCTCACGATACTGAGCCAAATCCAGCTTCATCGTTCCAGACACCTACAAGTATGGCAGATAGACAGCAGGGCCACAAAAGCAAATATTTCCGAAGTCGAGATAAACACATTCAGTTCGTCAACAGCAGAAACTACATGTAGCGCAGTGAACAAAAAAGTTCGAACGACGGGATACGTTCGTCTCTAGGTATCTGCGCATTTTCATATTGCACGGATTGCAGACGTGTTGTCCCACTAAGAAGAACAACACACCAAGGACCGCGCGACTCTTTTTTTACCGCAAGTCACAATACATACAATCCACACGACCTGCCGTTTGCGGCAAGTGTGAAGGTGTCCAAACGGAACAAGCAGGATTCCCATTTCCCACACATGTTTGATAACTATTTTCCATACTTTTTCAGTACCTTTCCAATACCAAATTAAAGACTTGATACCATTATTTTGCTTCGTTTTCCGAAAATTTTATTGATGGAACAAAATGCAAAAAAACATCTGCAGAACTGTCATCAGAGGTAAAGAACAAAATTTGAATAAACAAATTGCTGAATTTAGAATTTCCATACTTTTTCAATACTTCATGTACCTTTTGGCCATATTCAATACTCCCAATACCGCGTGGGAACCCTGGACAAGTAAAGCTGTAGTTTCATTGCTTACTGTCTTAACTCCACATTGACAATTCACAGAGATTAAGATATAATAGATAAACAGCTTTTGCAAGCTAGACAACATTTTGTGAAAACAGACACCTTATAGAAGCGTGTAACAATCGTTTACATACGCGGATGGGGAAAGTAGTTTACTGTGACAGGCCACATGAACTTCGCACTATCACCGGAAGTCGCAAAAACTCTACGATGTGAAAAACACATGCTTGTTTTTTAATTTGAGAATAAGCACAGGAAACTGTAAGTGAGAAATTTTTTGACTTATTGCTTGAGCATCTTATTTTGGAGTTTCGTTTCGACACGTTGCTGTGTTCTAATTTGGGTAACAAGAACTTGACGCGGGCCATATTAAATGGTCATGTGAGCCACTGGCCGCAGGTTCCCCACCCCTGAATTTTAGAACGACTTAAATTCAAGAGCAAGAAATTGCCAGAATTGCGCCATAAGCCTACAAAGATTTTCTGTTGATTGGAAATTACTGCGCATTACTCAGTTAAACCATCACGGGGTAAGAAAGGAAAAAATTAGCCGTCACAGCACTGTGATTTTTCTGCGAAATGCATTTTCATAAAACTATGCACAAACTGCTCAAACCAAATGGAAAAACATCTAAATCAATTCCACTTTCCTTAAATCAATTCACATTTTCGCAAGGTTCATTTATTGGTACCTGCTTCATGGCCTTGATTTGAGCAGCTGACCCGACGCGACTGACCGACAAACCGACGTTGATGGCGGGTCGGATACCTTTGTGAAAAAGTTCAGTTTCCAAGAAAATCTGCACAATAAGATGACAAGCGTCAAGTGCAACTGCTCACGAAAACATGCTCGTGCAATTACAGTTCTGAAAAAAATTCAACCTGTCCATCAGTGATTGAAATAACGTTGGTGGGAATGTAAGCAGACACATCTCCGGCTTGAGTCTCGATGACGGGCAAAGCGGTGAGCGAACCACCTCCGAAGGCGTCGCTCATTTTTGCGGCACGTTCGAGCAAACGTGAATGTAGGTAGAAGACATCGCCCGGGAAGGCCTCGCGGCCCGGCGGACGACGCAACAGCAGCGACATCTGTCGGTAAGCAACGGCCTAAAACACAAACACGGCTTTAACGCAAACGCAGCTCGCACGATAGTCCTGTGACGAACACTGCCTTGCAAACCTGTTTTGACAAATCGTCGTAAATGATCAGGGCGTGTTTTCCGTTGTCACGGAAATATTCTCCCATTGAGGTGGCGGAGTAGGGGGCAAGGTACTGCAGAGGAGCCGCGTAAGCGGCAGAAGCAACAACCACGATCGAGTACTTCATCGAACCTGAGTGCAAAAACGACGAAGAGGTGAGCAAACTCAAAACACGTCTGGTCGTACAGTGGAGCTTACGCGACCTGTTGATTCGAGACGAGAGATGAGTTGCGTAATGGTCGACTGTTTCTGTCCGACAGCAACGTAGATGCAGTATAGCTTTTTCTTTTCGTCCGTTCCGTCGTTGAATCTTTTCTGGTTGATAATGGTGTCTACAGCCACGGCAGTTTTTCTGGAGCATGGATTAGGAGGAGAGTCAAAAACAGCTAAAACCTCGAACTCATTGCTCTGGGAGTGGCACACAAGCTTACCCAGTCTGCTTGTCGCCGATGATCAGTTCTCTCTGACCCCTTCCAATAGGCACAAGCGAGTCAATAGCTTTCAAACCTGTCTGCATTGGTTCGTTCACACTAATTCGAGAGATGATTCCAGGCGCTTTGACGTCAACACGACGGCGTTGCTTTGTTGCCAATGGGCCCTGTACAACACGCCAAATATTACATCACAATCACCTGCTCGTCCACTAAGCAATGACCTTTTCTTAAATGTATACCTTTCCATCTAATGGATTGCCAAGAGCATCAACAACTCGACCAAGAAGTTCCTCTCCAACAGGAACATCGACAATTGCACCAGTACGCTTGACCGTGTCGCCCTCCTTGATATTTCTGTCGTTTCCGAAGACGACAATACCAACGTTATCTCTTTCCAAGTTCAACGCCATGCCCTGAATCAAGCACAATATGCTTAAGCAAAATGGTTCATTACCAAGACTAGTAAACCAAGTTCACCTAATACGAAGCAACAATAAACAAATTGGGATCAGCTTGGTTAAATTAAATGCTTGGACTATTAAACCACAACATTAATTTTTCCTGTACGTCAAACTCCACCCCCATGCGCTTAGTCTCAGTGTCATCGTAGTAGTGGTCACAGTGCTCACAGACAGTTAAGTTGATTTCGCTGGTAAAGGCTACAACTCATACTGAAAATCTGATAACTACTATTTGTAATCATCGTTAGCTCCGCTTACACTTAGTAGGCAAAAGAAACTGTTGTCTTCGTGTACAATAACTACAAGTATCAGTGGTGGACATAAAAACTATGTATTCCATCCAAATAGCTACAAGTTTCCAGGTTTTTGTTATTGAATTAAAGGTTGTTGAAACCCCTGCACTACTAATGGATACATCAAAAAAGCTTTTGTTCAGCTGGTTACTTCAAGCCTATTTATGATGGTGTTTTTTCAGTGTTTTTCAACACCTCAGGGTTCCGCCGCAACAGACCGAAATTGTCTGAGACAAAATTGGCAACCAGTTTTATGCGGTTGTAGCAATATAGACACTTGGATCATTGCATAGGGTTTCATGAGCAACGCAAACATTTGTGGAAGGTTCTGCTGAAGCAAAATGGTTGAAAAACACTGGCATACAGTATGATCACTGACAGGTTAGTGAGGATTTAATTAAATTGGATGAGATGACAGCACGTGCAGTATATCATCATTCTAATGTTGTGCCCCAACCTCAACCAAGTCTAAAACTGGTGTGGAAGACCAAGCCAGGGAGACAAATGACAACATGTTGCGGACTTGCCAAAACCAAAAACATTATGGCACGGCTAACACAGCTAAACAATATCCAGACGCGCATTACTTTGAANATAAAAATGNATCTTTCAAGAAGTTCAAGGGTCTTTTGTAAATTTCAAGGGTCATTCACAAACCTTCATATGCTAAAATCATTGGAAGTCATCTTAACAAAACAACTGAAAGCAGTAGCTTGTAAATGTATGAAGAAATATGAATCCTAATACCCAATTAAGTACTACAGTACTAACACTTGGAGGTACATTCGTTGAATGCCACACCTATGCAATCGCACATTTATTAATAATAAACCTTACCTTCAATCCACTACTGAATTCCACCATCTCTTCAGCTTGAATGTTACGAAGACCATGAACACGGGCAATTCCATCACCAATGGTCAGCACTCTCCCTGTTTCTGTCAAATCCTGTGAGGGAGCAGTGCCAAGAATTCTTTGTTCTAATATTGATGGTAATTCTGCAGCACCTGTAAAATTTAAACAAACCTTAATTACATATTTTGGAAAAAACAGCAATCTGAATATTCATGCACTTTTGTTATACAGCTCTCTAATCAACTTGAACAGCAAAGGAGAGTGAAGAACACACCACCAACTTTAGCTTTAACCTGAGAACTAAACTGGCAAAGATCAAAAACAATTCTTGTTAACCACAATAGCATAAACCAAACTAAAGATGTTACTTCCACCCATGAACAGTACCTTGTTTTTCAGCTTGCATCTGCTTAGTTATTGAGACATTTCTGGCTGCCACAAAGCTTGTTGCTGTGATAGACCCTTTTACCTGCATAATTAGCATGGCAGTTTAGTGACTAGAAGTTGCAACTTGGCAGTAATGAAGGAACAGTTGATATGTACTTCCAAGGTGAAGCGCACCATTACTCTCTATGTGCACAGTCTATGTAGTTGCACTGACAGAAAAACTAAACTTCTCACATAATCTTGAAGGTATAAACTACATTGATGGGCAAATCAAGAAACTCTTTTTAGTGATGCATTTGCTAACCATTGAAAACACAAGTTATGAAAACAATCTGCAAGTTGTTATTACTAAAACTGGAACACGCTTAAACTGCATGAAGGCTATGATAATCCAAACAAAAATATAATTCAGTCACCAGCTAGAAACAAGTACAGATTTTGTTACTTTGTTTTACAAACAGGTATCTGAGCTTATGGAAACATAAGCAGTCTGAAATTGTTAACATTATGAAGAAACTGTCATATGATTTCAAAAAGAGAAAAGACTGATCTATTTTCAAGAAAACTACCTCAGCCTTTCAGTGTACATACAATGGTATTAACACATCATTTGTGCTTGAGCTGACAAGACAGACATGCTGCAGTTGCACTAAAATTGTTTTAAAGTGGAACATATTATAAAAACTATGATGCAAATTTCCAACATATTTCTGTTAGGGCAGAGTAGTAATGATTATTTGAATTACATTACATTTTTATTTCATAGCATGAATCACATGTTTTACTTTTAAGTGGTTAACATGTCAATCAGTTCATTATTTTTAGCATCTTGGTTCATCATTGTTAAAGCTACATCCATCAGCATGATGACCATTGGCCAGCTAATCCTGCATTCCTCAAACAACAACATTGGTAATGGTATTTGTTTGACATTGATAGAAATGACTGATGCTAATAGTTCCTTAGTTAATGTGAACATTCTAAGTGTAAACCTTCCATAGAGTCCAGCCATCTTGGTTTGCCTTGCCATCAGAAAGCAATGCAACAGCAACAAAGACATTTCTCTCCTTAAAATTACAGGAAAAGATGCCAAGCGCTTTGAAAAATTGTTGCGAAATAATTGAACCAAAACTAAAGGAAATTCATTGCAGTTTTTATCGTGGATGTAGCATTAGAGCAAGATTTTGCTCTCCAATCAATTTGAAAATGTTGATGGAAAAGATCTGTACTTATTTTGTCAACATAGAAAATGTATACGCACTGCACAACAAAGCAGGCTGTTTGATGCAAGGGTAAGCTGCTTTAACACTTTTATAAGGAGTCAATTGTTGTCGCGATCTTTTAAGTCGCTGTGTGCAATGTTAGCTTCAGGTTGTTACCCAATGCAGTAAAATACACTTTAAAAGTGTAACCCAGAAGTGTTTACTTACTGCTTGAATTTATTATGGAGACGCTTCAAGACTATCTGACATACTTGCAACTCTTTTTTTCTTTGTCAATGAGGTTTGCACAACTTGGAGCATGAAGAGAAAAACAGGGAAGTTTGTGCCAAATAAATTCTGTTTACCACAGCTTTATGCTCTGTTAACCACAGTATACATTGTTCTCCCAGTGTGTTTGTTTTGCAGTTGGGTTTATGTTGTCATACTATATTTTTCAGACCATAAGGCGCAATATCAATATATTTGAATGCTAACTGTTCTATCTTCATGCATATGTGCACTGCATTATAAGGCGCATTAAATGAAGCAAACTTATGAGTCAAACTGTATTCAACTCAATTAAATAAATAGCACCATTTACCTCAGAAAACTGGTTCTAGGTGAGAAAACACAACCAGATTCATACATTAGGTGCACTGCATTATAAGGTGCACTTTCGATTTTTGAGAAAATTGGAAGATTTTAAGTACACCTTATGGTCTGAAAAATATGATTCTTATAATAATACTTCCATATTTCAGGCAAATTACAGTTACGTTTTCTAGGTTGCAAAATGAATAGATTGAGTGCTGAGCATTTGCAGAATTGGCAAATAACATCATTGGAGGCAGTATGAAATAAAGTACAAAAACGACATCATTGGTGGAATGTATCACAAAAATACCGTGATTGGAGGCAGTATGAAGTAACTTCAGACTTTTACGTAGCTCCTCTGGTTCATAAGTTTTGGTCTTGAAAAATCCAAAATCACAAAGCAGCTTCATGCCAGACATCACTTCACACGTAATGGAATAAGGGTGGCCAGACAATGTCACTGAATGTGTTTAACACCTTATCTCCAATACAGTTCATGTGAGCCATGTTTCTTGCATTACTTTTCACCGCCTAAACTCACCAACCGAAATGCTAGATAGTCATCAAAAGCTCATGACTTGGATTCTAACCTAGTTTCCAATGAAAACTTTAGCAAAATACTTCCATCTAGCCTAGTGGTTAGGACTGAGGGCAGTAAAACTTGAGCCAAAAACCTGCCTAACTTGTGATGTCACTTACAAAATAAACAAAACCCCAATTGCAGAGGCGAAGACTTGCCGAGTATTTTGAGGGTTTGAACAGCTCTCTAGCACAAACAGCCAAAGAGTTATACTGTTGCTAAGACACACGAAAACTGCTTGGTTTTAGGCCGATTTCAAAGTACAATATATTCGTAAGCTAGCAGTAAATGTGTAAATAGCGACTTTAATCCTTTACTCTGGGCAGCAACTGACATACAAGTGGTCATAAATTTTTGCAGAGATAAGCAATTTTGTTTGATATGCTTTTTTAGTCTTCCCAATCCCAAGGCAAAAACCAGATACAGTCATTTAGACACTGCCTTTCTTGTTATCATGCTGCTACACATGGACATCCCCAGACGGAAAATTGAAAGCTTCACGTTATCATTCCGAAGAATCACGAGTGAAATATAGAGAAAAATAACAGGGTGAAAGCTAAGGTTAGACGTGCAAAGGAGGAATGGATTAATGACCACAGCCGTGAGATACAAGATGGCTTCGAGACAAACAACACGTGAAAGTCATTCCTAAGTTTGAGAGAGCTCACCACACCTAAAAGCAACAGAATATCCACGAAGACAAAAACGGGAAGTAGTCACGAGCAAAGAAGACATCGAGAAACGTTGGACAGAGTGTGCAAAAGAATTATATAACTACCACATCAAAACTGACCAAAACATCCTAACTACCTAAAGCATAATGAACCAACTTCCGATATAAACAGAACACCAAACATTACATGTAGTGAAGTTACTGAGGCAATAAACCATCTCAAGAAAGGCAGCTGGAATAGATAACATCCCTGCCAAGTTACTGAAAACTGATATCACGACAGTCGACATACTCAACTGCACTCTCTATGTAACAAGATATGGCAATCGGGTGTATGGCCCACGCAATAGACGAAATCTATCATAGTTCCACTACCAAAGAAAGGCGACCTGCAGAACTGCAGCAATTACAGAACTATCTCCCTCATCAGCCATCCCAGTAAAGTCATGTTGCAGATTATC
>JGI24021J15306_10007082_pt1 | contig 13605 bp, 10 predicted proteins | sample Ectturendosymbi1_FD_15306 | JGI IMG/M metagenome (IMG submission 15306) | reverse complement strand
AGCCATGTCCAACCCAAATGGCTTACTGAGCCAAATATTATGTCACTATCTCAACCAGGGCCGCACATTGAATGACATATTAATGAGGGCCGCACATTAAATAGCTTAAATTGATCTTAGCAAACTAAATTCAGCTTAAGCTAATGTACTGAAAGTGTTCGAATCCTGACTGCAATGGTAAAAGACGTGATAAAATGGCGCTGAGGACCAGCTGCATAAAAAATGTCAAATTCAAGATTATCAAAATAAAGACAGGTTGTCAGTATGTACGATACTTTTACTACAGCGAAGACCTAAACTGGACCGCACGAAAGCATCGACTGGGCGGCATGCGGGCCGCGGGTTGGGCATAGCTGGTCGAGTGCTTGGGATTGCAATGCAGCTCAACTCGTTGGCTTCTCGTTTGTTTGAATATACCTTCACGGCTGTCTGTTTGTGGTTGTGATGACGTTTGTCAGCGAAAACAAACAACTTGCTTTATGTTTAAATTGCAATGCACAATCTTTTGCTGCCGTATCATTGGTTTTTGCAACTTTCCGTTGGTTTAATGCGTAGTGCTCAATCGTCAAACAACACTGGCAATGTGACCACTCGTGGTGCCCTGCTATAGATAAGTTCGGTCTGTTAATTGCGCAGCCCCTTAGGTGATGATACCTGCATTTGTTGTTTAAAGCAAATGCCTATCTAAAACCTGTGCGTTGAACTTGTGTGCTTACACTAACAGTACTTCGCAGGTCATATACGTGGCCGGCGGTTATCTGCGTCACTCGCTGACGTACATGGAATGCTTCCACCCAGAGGAGAACGTCTGGTTGAGGTTGCGTGATCTGCCGATGCCGCGCTCTGGAATAGCTTCGTGTGTTATTCACGGCCTCTTCTATGCGATCGGCGGCAGGAACAATTCGCCGAACGGCAACCACGACTCAGCGGCCTGTGACAGGTGGGCGACGCTCAGCAGCGAACTAAAGGCAGTGGTGTTAAGGACTGTTGGTTGAAGTACCGCAATGTTTTTTGGCTGAACATTTTTGAACATTTTTTCGTGGGCAAAAAATGAACATTTTTTCGTGTGCAAAAAAATTATGTTGTAGCATAAAAGTAACAACATGTTGTAACACTGGAATGAGCATTGTTCAACATGTTGAACAATACACATTCCAGTGGCCATTGTCTCGTTTATGCAAAATGAGAGAGCATCGCATACAATGCAAAGTTTTGTAAAAAAAGCGAACAAAACAAAGTTAGCCTTCTTATTTGTAAACGAAAAACGGAAGGGTTGGAAAGCATTAAGCTAACAGTGCCGACCGACGTTCGAGACATGGTGCAAACGTTTCCTTAATAGGTATTACCAGCATCGCTCTTTGCCGCACTGACAGTATCATATTCCCTAAACGTTTGTATTGCGTTTCTACCTCTGTTGCATCGGGTGTTGTTTCCATGTCATTTTTATGTCTCACAGGCAACCAGCTCGAAACAGGCAATGCACTGCCAGCAAAAAACGCAAAGTCATTCTCGCAAACCTTAGGCTTTCGCAACTACCACCGCCATATTGTAAAATAAACAGAACGTAAAAATTGTGGTCACTGCCTCCATCGCCACGTTTGTGAAGAATTATTTGGAGTTTGTTTCGCACAGAAAGTTGTGCGATGATACTTAAAAATTTTTGTCTTATTTTGCATCCTCGATTGTTAATATTTTTTGTGCTCAGGTTTTTTTACAAAACTTTGCACTGTATGCGACACTCTCTCATGCTGCTTCGTTAGCCGTTCCACGCGAGTCCCCTGGATTTCGAAACATTGGTTTCGTGAAGCACTTGCAAACGTTGCTCTTGTTTTGCTGCAACGACCATCGCTGGAGTGTTCAGAGAAACTTTGTGAGACTTGGGCCATGAACGTGTATTGGCAGTTGACGCTTTGTTTGGTGATTGATTGGTTGAGCCGACTTTTTTAAACCTTAAGTCAGTAGTAAATTAACCCTCATAGCATGAAAACATAAGCCAGTGGTAAATTAACATTCACAATATGAAAACGTAAACCAGTGGAAAATGAACACTCATAACATAAGTTAACTTCGTGTTTTGCATCTGTTGACTTCATGTTGTCCAACTGTGTTTCGATGTTGAGTAGTGTCGCAATGAAGTGTAGAAATTCTTCTGTCAAATGTCTTTCTATTTTCTAACAAATAATTTAATTTCGAAAACAGCTGCTATGAACAGGGTTTCTTTGATGGTGTGTGACGTTGCTACTTGCGGCTGCTTTCTTGCTATACAAATTCAAAGCTGTGTACATTCTAATGTTACGATTGCCACAACATGTTACACAACAGTACTCATCCCAGTGGCCATGTCACGTTTCAGATACAATCCGATGTCTGACCAGTGGTGTCAGAGGTCATCGATGAACGTACCCAGGAACAGGGTGGGTGTCGGTGTGATTGACAACATGATTTATGCTGTCGGTGGCTCGCAAGGCCCAGTCCATCACAGCAGCACAGAGAGGTGAGCTTCGTCCGGTAGGCGACGTCACGGCTCTGATCACGTGATCACGAATGTTCGTTTTATGCTTGAATAGACACTTCGTCTGAACAAGATTTGCTTCCCGTGTTTTATAAGTCTATTTTTCACTGTCCGTTCGTTCAGACCAGATACCAACCCCATAATTGCTGTCCATTTTATACCGTAGGTGATGCGTTAACTTGCCGATTGTGGCGCAGCACTGAGGTAATAATTGATTTCGCCCATAGCTCGTTTGAGTTGACGTGATGTGCTTTTCAAGTCATACAAGTTCGAAAACCGTTTTCCAGATACGACCCTGACAAAGACACGTGGACGATGGTTTGCGGGATGAAGACCAAACGCATCGGCGTCGGTTGCGCCGTCATCAACCGGATGCTGTACGCGGTGGGGGGCTTCGACGGCCAGCACAGGTTGTCGTCGGTCGAGCGATACCATCCCGAAAACGACGAGTGGTGTTTCGTCCAATCCATGCAAACGGCACGAAGCGGAGCAGGTGAGGGGGCACCAGTTGTTGCTGCTGTCATTGTTTGCTGCCTTTGCTTTACGCGTGAAAAGCGCCAAACGTGTGATTGCGTCTCCTTCGGCGATGCAGTCAACAATGAGCGCCATCTGATTCTTGCAAATGCTGCGCCTCGTATTCTTCCGCACCAGTCGCGCTTTTCTTTCGGCTCCATCCGCATTCCTGGCGGGCGCAGCGCAGACGGAATAGCCGCTGTCATGGCGCGTTATCGATACTTGCAGTTGAGAGAATGTCCGTGGAAAAGGTCAGCGCTGTACGCCAAGGTTAAGTTAGTCGAATGCGAAAATCTGAGCCGATTGCACAGCCACACTTCTCCTTGCTTCTGTTTACTGTGCTGTGCGGAAGCGACGCGTAAGTGGAGTTCAGTTGCAACCTTGTTTGCTCTGCGTTGGACAAGCGCGACCTGAACTGTGTATCGGGCACACATTCATCGCCCTGCACCATACGCTGGTCATGTGTCGAAAATCCGGGTTCTCCTTCGTCAGCAACACACTGTTTTTGCTCATTTGTTTTTAAAAAGTGGTTTGTGTGTGGTTGCTTTGCCGAACAAGTGGAACAAAGGTTTGAGTGACTTTTCGGAGCGAATAAGCATCGAAATTCTTATTTTACAACCGTTCTTGCCTCTTTGGTTCGTTTCCGACAATCTTTTCACATACGGAACGATTTTTCTATTTTTGCGCGCTGTCTTTGTGGGAATGCATTGCTTCCAGCAAATTGAGTTTGAGTTGCAAGTATAACACACTGTTCACTGCCGGTAGGAGGTGCCGGGCGCAAAAAAAAGACAATGTGCCGGGCGCAAAAAGCCATTAAAGTTTCTTCGAAATGTGTCATTAAAGTTTCTTCGAAATGTGTGTCTTAACTTGGTACCGTAAAAACGTTCCCGTATGTTCATCTCATTCAAATAGCGATGCTCGTAACATTTCTTGTCATCATCAGTTGATTAAGAAAATTTTGTTTGAGTTGATTGACGTCACGCGCTCTGTGATGTCCACGATGACGTTGATACCCGTCACAAGGTGATGGAGCGACAGCTATTATTGTTTGCCGTTTCCAAGGGTCTTTAAACATAAGTAAATTTTAAAAACGTCACACAACCAAATTACTTCCTTGGTTTTTGTCGCTGAAAGAGCAATAAAGCGATAAATGCAGCCACCTGGCAAAACAGCCAAACGTATAACGAATAAGTCGGTAGTTACGGCGGGTGGCAGCAAAGCAAAAGGCGAACTCTGCAGTTTTATCAAGTTGCGTGTTTCCATCTTCACTGCATTCTCTTCAAACGAAAATTGTCAAACACGTGGCGCAACAAGGCTGTGGAGCGCTTCTGCTGTGACGTGGCGTTTAACGAGTGGCGCTGGTTTCGGAAGAAGATGTTTTGATTCAATTTTCTCAAATCGCGACAATGACATTCTGTCACTTTGCTTCGCGTTTAGCATTTTTGCCAGCCTGCCCCTAAAAATGTCGTGAGCCAGTTGAACTGAAACTACAGGGATGACATATTCTTGGGCACAGTCAAAAAAAAACGAGAGAGAACGTTCAAGGAAAAAAAGGCGTCGTGGAAGAGAACTGTTCCCGCGCCAGTTGCCTCATTTGATCTTTTTTACCAGGTTGAACTACGCTTCGTTTAAACGCCCTGTGAAATGTGCTAAGTCATTGCCGCTTTTTTCCTGCTCCTCGTTCTTCTCGGTGGGTTGCCACGGGCGGTGTTTGGCTTGAGGGTTAGTAAAATTGACAGCTGGTTATTTCAAACGATGCGATTGTTTCTCACCGTTGTTTGTCACCAAGCCCTTGTGTAGTTTAGCTGCCTCACCTCTTGCGGCGAAACTTGAGTACAAATTCAATTCATGGCTTTGTTTCCACGTTAATTGTTAACTGTCACCTACAAGGCTGTTCATACGTGACTTCCCGTCTTTTCATTTTTCAACACCGTGTTGCGTCATCGCGTGCTGACGTCATCACGTGAATGAGAACGACAAAGTACAGACTAATGTGTATTTTGCAACTTGTTGTTGGTACTGCAGCAACGTTAATGCAAACTGCAAAAACTTTGCATACATAAATATGTAGCGGTCGGTTGAACTCGTTGTTACTTGGCAAATGTGGGCTGACGTGCTCTTCAATCACAGTTTCTGTTCTGCTCAATAGCTTTCGCTGATAAACAGACAAGAAGCTCGATTGCATGGCGGGTAAACACCGAACGAGACCATCACTCGCATATCACACGCCATCCATGCATCGATACGCCGCTCCGGGCCATGTGTGTTTGTGTATGCGACGCTGTTTGCTGCTCACTGCCGAAGCGGAGCTGCTTTCGTGGGCGTTGCGTTGCGGCGAACGTCTTTCCTGCGTCGTTAACCTCGTGATATTGTTGACCAGACATTACATGGTTTGCTGTTGCTCTCCAGATGCGGAGTTTCTGTTAAACCACACAAANCTGAATCGATTCAAAACACACTTGGCTTGTGTAAGCTTTGCTGTTTGCCGAAACGCCATTTTCCTGTTTAAAAGAAATCAGCGTGAAGTCTATTTCAAGTCTAGACTTCGTCAATGCCAGGAAGTATTTTTGTATTCAGAAAATTTCTCAACGGTTACCAAAATAACTAGCGCGTGTAAGTTTGGACGCATGCAATCACGTCCTGTCCTCCCTGTGACTCGTCGGCAATGTGAGTTCATGACGCTCGTAAATAAATGACTACCTTCAGTTGCCGGACCTCATTAAGATGGGCGCTGAGTCACGGCTCGACGTGGCTGCCAGTTTTTCGTAGAAATTTCTGCCGTGTAACGATGATAGGCATTGTTTTACGTGTGGAAAGTCACGACTTCGGCGCGGATCCTGTTGCAAATGACCAGAAGTGTTGGTGAGCGACGAGTGCTGTATAAGCTTCATCTCACTTGAAATACTCTTCTTTTTATCTCCAACTTGATGTGCATAACTTGTAGGTTTACCATTTAAACGTCCCGTTTCACCGCCTTGCGCGTGCCAAGCATGTAATTTTTGCATTGCATTTATGAACAATTAAAGCTCTAAGGTTTGTTGAAAGCTTTCGAGGAATCATCCGACTGGGCTCTGCTTTCATGACTCTGCCATGATTCAGACTTGCACATACCCTGTTTTCAAATGCGACGCAGTCGAATCTATCAGCAAATTTTCAAATAGAAAATCGATTTCACGGAAAATTGCGCATCCTCAGTCCTGAAATTTACAAGCAAAGCTTGCGGGTGAGAAGTTGAGGATTTAAAGCAAGGGCAGAGACAGCAAACAAACTCTCGTGCCTAGGCTAAAATGAATAAGTCACCAAACAAGCTGCGGCAAGTAAAAAACTGGAAAATACGTCTTTTAAGTAGTTGATTTCGCTGAATCTGGAAAATTACCTGACGCCAGTTGCGGAGCATCGAAACCACAACTACCGGCAACGCCGCGATGATTCAACACGAAGTGGTTTAGAACTCAGAAGCAGAAATGAGGTCACGAGGTTGACAGACGCACTCCAAGGAGGGTCATTAAATGCTGAATGTTGGGGGGAGGAACAAAAATCGCTAAAAAACTACGTGTGTGGCAAGAAAGGGGTTCAAACGAAAGTAGAGCAGAAATATCAGTGAACATCGCAATGTGGTACAAGAATTATTTCTTACGAGAATCATGCATTGAATATTCATTTGTGCGTTAGGTTTGTGAAGCCATTTATCTTCACAGGTGTCCAGAGAGTGAATAATGGATTGTTCAACAAAAGTAATGGTGAAAGCTTCATAGATATGTGGCTTATTTATGATGCCATGGAACACTGAATAGTGCCGCGTTAAGGCCATTTGGTCCTTGTTATATATACAATCTGGTTTGTTTCGTATACAATCTGTTTTTTTTTCATGTGCCTCGGTGCGCTGACCATCTCATGGAAAATTTGTTTACTGTTTGGCCAACATGCTGTCGATTGCATATCACACAAGACGCCACATATATACCATAGTTTGCACATGTCAGGTTGTAATGCGGCGGGTTATTATATAATTTTACGATGAAATGAATTTTTGCGGCCTGGCAGCGATATTTCACAATTCATGCGGTCCGTGATAGCAGGCCCGTAGCCACGGGGGGTCATTCGGGAGCAGTGCCCTCCTAAATTTCTTTTGTGCCCCCCAAATTTTGTTGCGCCCAGAAAAAATTGTTTTAAACATATAGTAAAAGCAAAAATCGTGCTCCCCTTAAAAGTGTATTGTGCCCCAGCAAATCTTGAAACCTGGCTACGGGCCGGCGTGATAGTAAATAGGCCCCCCATTGATGCTTCAGTTAGCCTTTCAACTTTTCTCTAGAGATCGACCGATATATCGGTATCAGCCTCAATAGGTGTTGACAAAACGCTGTTATATTCCTCACGCATCCAGACAACTTGCGCAAGAAAACACAACGAAGCAAGTCAAGATAGTTATCTTACAGCAACGTTAGCAGGTGCGTTTTCATAAACAAGTATACAAGATGAACCATGGAGCACGCGTCGGCCGTCACAGCCGAAACATAAGCATCATCGCGAACAGACTTGGACAACTAGAATTTTTTTAGCTTTTCTAAAGTAGATTAGAATTAAAATTAGAGATAACTCAGCTTTCACAAATTAGATTAGAATTAAAATTAGCGGAATTTCGAAAACCAGAAATTGAACCAAAATTAGAATTATACAATACAACTCGTCTAATTCGTCATCGTGTAATTCGCTTAATTCGTCCCTTTTTCGTCGGTCCCGGCAGAATTCATATCTTCTGTGTACATTTCTGTTCGTCTAATTCGCCATCGTCTAATTTGCTCAATTCGTCACCTCTTTATATCTCTGAGAAGCATTTTGTTCGGCTAATACGTCATTTGCAGTTCCGCTTTTAATGTCTAAGCAGCTAGTACGTGTGGGAATTGAAACAAGTTAAATCTTTATCAGAGAATTGTTGCACCTCACAATTTGTTTATCGAATTCACACACGAGGTGCGAAGCGCGACCCGACTCCCCATTGAAAGAATGCGGGAAGCCTTTGCAGTTTGTTAAAGATTTAAAAGGTGTTAGATTAATTGAGGAGTCCAGATAGGGTAGAGGAATTAATTGTTGTATTCAACCATTACGTCATAACCTTGTAAGTTACTGGAAATAAAAGCACTATGCATACGAGTTTCTATGATAAAGTATACGAGCTTCTATGATAGGAGTTTTCACCTGTTTGCATAATTTGTCACTTCGCCTAAATCTTCACTTTTTTCTAATCCCCTTGAGGTGACGAATTAGGCAAAATCTGCTGTAATTACATTTACACAAATCAAATCGACTTTAATCCAAGTTGAATTCATGCCCAAATGTAGATTCATTCTTATAACCATGTAAATAGCAAACATTCGTGGCCTACGCCAAGAGTGGCATGCTTCGCGCTGTATAATTGGCCTGCATGGCTTTGACTCGTTCCGACGGAGCCGATGTCGCTGTTATACCCAGTTCTCGAGCAGCAGCCTTCGGATAAGGAAACGAAATTCGCTTTTCCAATACCCTACAACAGGTATCTCCAAAATGTTTTAGTCTGAGAGCTATATAAACTTTAACACAACATCAAGGGTCAGACATTTTACGTAATGTGATTGTTTCGGAGTATATTACTGTACATTCTATCGAATCAACAAGTTTTTCGTAAAAATTTTATTCATTATTGACAAAACGCCTCTGCGGGCCGTAGTTTGGAGACCTCTGCCCTAAAACATCACAGCTGACTGACTGTCAGAATTATTCGTCGAATTAAGAAACAGAATTTATTTGTCGAAGCCCGATCGGAAAGTTTCGCAATGCTTGAAGCTTATTGTCTCTCTGGACCGCGCTACCACGTACAGGTGTTGCGTACGAATAAACTCCGGTTGTACTGCTAGAGAAGTTTTCGCAGCACGAAAAGTTTGACTGTAGGTTAAGGTGTAGTAGTCCAACCGATGCCTAGTTTAGCGCAGATTAATTTTTAAAAAAAGCTTGCATGAAAAATGAATTGCATTATGTTAAGCAACGTTTACGGCGTTATGAATATGATTACTAGGGCAACCAAAAGTCAATAAAGTCAAAATTTTTCTGCCTACTTAAAGTTTATGAAACGTCCCAAAAACAATATTCACGCTGATACCATGAGCCATTCCAAAGTTATTAGGTCAAAAAAATGTCAAAATTTATCATTAGGTCAAAATTTTTTGCTGCAGAGTTTTTTTGTTGTTATCAATATTTCATTAAAGTTACAGCAACATATTTTGATATGTTTTTGCAAGTTTAGGTGCAATTCTGAAATACTAATGTTTTTTTGCGACTTCTGAGCTAATAATATTGTGCAGTCCATTACTGAATGATTTGAATATTAAGTAAACTGGGCATGGCAATGCAAGAAACGTGGTCTTACAGTACTTGGTTTGACAAATGCCCAATCCATTATGCATATATGGTGTTTTAAACTTTTAACTTCACGAGATTCGCAGATTTGTCTCTACTCTAGTTATTAATGTACTTATCAACACATCGTGCCTGAGGTTAAACAACCAAATTCTTCAAAAATTCGAAATATACTGCATGAATATGCTTCTGAGTTTACCTCAACACGTAAGGCTGAAATATTTTGCAAACTTTGTGACTGCTTCGTGAAATGTGACAAATTTAAAACATGCTCTACCAGATTTTGCAGATTAACTACTTTTTGTTTCATTTCAAACCTATCGTTTTTTTGATATTACTGTATATCAGTTTTTTTAAGGAAAATGTTAGGTACCCGGTACGGACGTGTAGGGACCCGATTTCCTTGATTCTAGGGACCCGATTTTCTCTGATTCTAAGAACTCGATGATAATTTTCTCTGATTCTAGAAACCCGATTTTCAATTCTAGGGACCCGGATCGGGTTCCTAAAACGCCTTAAAAAGAACCCTGCTGTATATGAATATGCTTTGCATTGCACATTTCAATTGAAAACACTGAAAAGTGATAGGTCAAAATAAAGTCAAAATGTGTAAATTATAAAGTCAAAATTTTAAGCTTTTGGGTCAAAAAAATTGGTTGCCCTAATGATTACAAATGCAATCGCTACTCACTAGTGACGCCAACTGTGGCTGTGAAGCAGTTGCACGTAACATCTTAAAGGATTCTACTTTTCTTAACTTGATGTATTAGGCCACGGGTCTCCAAACTTTTTGTGCGAGGGCCACATAAGCTAGTACACAACACTTCGAGGACCGGACTTCTTACGTAACGTGATTGTTTCGGGAAAGGTTGCATTCTACCAAATCAACGCATTTTTCATTAATTTATTATTTTTTCATCATTGACTAAACGGCTTCGCGGGTCGGGTGAAATGGCTCCGCGAGACGCATTTGGCCCGCGGGCAGCAGTTTGGAGACCTCTGTATTTGGCTGCAAGCGCCCTGGTTCATGCTGTACGCAAGCTAAAATGACCTGTTCGTGGGGTGGGTTAATCGACATTTTCCAGGAGGCGCTTTAGTGATCTCACAATCCAGACTGTTGCAACGCGCTGGTTTGAGGACGTGGCACACAAGTTACGTAAGCGCTACTCCAACATTTCACAAATACGTTGAAGCGATGATTTGGCGATTAGTCCGATAACAGCACGGTAGTCGTTGTCATTGTTGCATCACAATTACTGTTGTCCGTTTGTTAAACACGACCAGCGTTTGCGGTGTTTGCGACAACGCAATTTAAAAGCGCAGTGTTTGTGATTGGATTATGACTACCATGGCATTATTGCACAATCATCGAATGCGTTATTCGCACATGTGCAATTGCGCACGTTAGCTATTGTCATGGCGACTTGTTCTAGTGGAATTTACTTCCGGCGGACGGGCGGCAATCGGTTATAGCCTAGTGCTGCATAATATAAAAAATTTTGTTTAGGTTAGGTTGTAGATGATCGGCTAACTTACTGCAGGCTACTTAGTGAAAATGCAGGATGAAACTATTGAGTATATTGACAAGTCAGTTGAGGTGTTTCATTTCATACCAATATCAGTACTTCAGTTGCAGTAACTAATGCAACTAGTTTGCTTTTTTATGGACATGCAGCTTTTTAATGTTACATTGCATCAAAATTCCACACTTGATTCTTTAAGACGTGGATTGACTTTTCAAATTGAAGACCCACTCAGTTGCAGAAGAGTCTGAAAGGCTGATTTGTGAAATATGTGCAAAAAAATTAATATGAGTTACATAGTACGTACTATCACAGACCAAAAAAGTGACTGCTGTTTTGGAGAAATTTTCTGTTTTGGCAATGGTTAATTGAATAGAGTATTGTACTAAGTTTAACCTCCGTAACTTGATGCTCCGTTTTGTACTTCCTTTTCATTTTCTGTTCACCGTCTTTCAACTTTCAAGCGTTGTTTTTGCTTTTTTTGTTGTAAGCGCTGTAAGCAGTTCTCTTTCATTCAGTGTTTTGTTCTTACTGTTTTGTTATTTTTAACATTTTTTTTTTATTCATGGCACTGTGTTTATTCATTGAAGACAGTGAATGTATACTATGCTAACAAGTTAATCAGATTAATTAAAAACAGGGATATCTATAGAAAGATTTAGCTAAATGTGCGCAGATTAACTAAATCTGTCAGATATAATATTTTTACGAACGGCGCCCCATACGTTCGAGTTTGAGATCGTTATTGGAAGTTCACTTCAATCTGCCACACGCTTGCGAAAACTGCCGTCAAATACGTTAGGTCACCTGTATCTCGCAAACTAACCCCATCTTATGTTAAGCAAAATCGATTGCAGCTTGTTCCGGTTTCTTCCACCAAACAAGCTTGTGATTTTGCGTTTTTTATCAATATTTTCATTGCTTTTATCAAAACGTTGTCTCTCTTTCATCAAAAATTATTTTGCCACTTTGCAAACGGGAACGGCTTGACTCAGACACGCAATTTGCCAACGACACCCAGTTCAGTTGAAATCGCCGGAGCGCCCGGTGTAGACAGGTTGTCATGTGGTGCGTTGTTGAAAGTAAACATTCTGGAATCGCTTGTGGTGCGATACATCGCGAAGTAGTTGCGCAGAAGCTCAGAGTTGCCACGTTCGTGTGGATGATTTTGTCTAAACACGAGTTGCTGCCTCGCTCCAACGTGAAATGGTTTGTATTCGCCTTCCAAGCATGTAGCAAACTCTTGTTAAAGAGAAATAGGTTGACTTGGCGCTTATACAGTGTCTTGCACGGGCCTCTTCGTCAAGGTGTGGTGTCGATGGGAAACTTCATTTTTGCCGTTGGAGGCTACGACGGGAAAGAACAATTGAACTCAGTGGAGCGTTACAACATCAGTGACGACACATGGCGTCACGTCGCACCCATGCGTCACCGGCGCTCAGCCCTCGCCTGCACTGTGCACAACGGAAGAATCTTCGCACTGGGTAAGTTCTACACATAGTTTTAGATGCTTTCTTTGTGGATTAAACCGCTTGGCCTTATGCAGGCCCGTGGCCAGCTTGGGACACCAGGGGGCGAAGAGTTTTCTGAGAGGGGGCAATTTTTTTAACCTATGCACCACAAATTTTTTAAATTATGTTCAACACATTTTTCCAGGTGGGGAGAAAAAATTTGCTGGGGGATTAACACCCCTGGTTACGGGCCTGGCCTTATGCCAACGATAATTCCCGTGCGAACCGAAAGCTGATGAATACGTCTGAGCTTTCCTTGACTAACGGCAATAAAGAGAGCACATCGTCAGCAGTGCAACGGCCAATGCACCAGCCGTGTTGCCATGGTATTTGTGCGACAACCGGCTGAGAGATGCTCCGATTTTCGCATATTGCTCGCGGCGCTGGGACGCGTTAACTTTATTCTCACATCGACGTTCTCCTCGCCGCGCGCTGCCTGGCCCTGCGCAGCACAGTCACGTACAGGGTGTCCGCGAGTGGGCGCTCCCTGTGCAACTCCGTCACAAGTCGTCGAGCGGTGTCTTCGTCAAATTCTGCACGTTGTCGATAGAAAACCTTCCTCCCCTGCACGCTCCACCGCTGGCTTGCAATGATGCACAGCTTTTGTTTTTCAATTGGTGACAATCAGTTTTCTTCCTTCGCATTACAGTGGCTAATTTTGCGTTTGTCTTTTAGAAATTGCGTTTAAAAAAGCTAACGGAATACTTCACGTAGTACAGGGTGACACAAAAAAAACGGTCATCAGCAAAAATCGAATAACTTCCAAATTTTATTTAGATTGACACTAAACTTCAGCTACATTAGATCAAGCCTGTGTAGCAGACATCTCCAAAGTGTCAAGTCTGTACTACAAAAACTCTTTGTTTCACTGGCGCTCAAAAAATGTGCTCCAAATGGGCTCCACGGCGCTGCAGGCGCATTTGGATCCGGCGGGCAAAGTTTTTGATGACCCTCCCGCATTCCTACCTTGGGATCACTCTTATTGCTGCTGTGATTGCTGCCTTCAGGTCAGGGATAGTCTGGGGGTTGTTGCCATACACCCTGTCTTAAGGTATCCCCACAGATAAAAATCTGGGGGGTTCAAGTCCAGTGAATGCGGCGACCACTGCGGGTCACACCTGCGGCTGATCAGTCGGTCAGGGAAACGCTGCTGTAG
>JGI24021J15306_10007079_pt1 | contig 13607 bp, 6 predicted proteins | sample Ectturendosymbi1_FD_15306 | JGI IMG/M metagenome (IMG submission 15306) | reverse complement strand
TTTTGGTTTATATTGTCGTTTTTGTTTTGGCTTTTTTTTCGCCCAATCGCAAAAGTGACGGCTGGGCGAACTGACGGCTAGCTTTACTCTGGTCACTATGCTACCAGGACGGTACCGCTTGAGTGATAAACTGAGCGCTTTATTGGAATATTAAGTGAAATTGCTGACCTCTAAAATATGAGACCACTTCTTGTATGTCAGTTGCTTTTCAGAGTAAATGATTAAAGTGGCTATTGTTTTTTGTAACCTTAATTTAAGGTTTTTGGTTTAGCCTTAATCCAGGGCTTAAGGCTTAAACACTAACGCTAAATGCAAACTGTAAATATCAAGACTAAACTGTCAACACTAACACTAAACCCTAATCCAAAACCTTCACCTTAAATCTAAACCCGTGTCTGCTTTTAGAAAGTTTTAAAGAATGTACAGCAATAGCGTTTCCAGTGGTTCCAAAACTTTCATCATACAAAGTGTCTTGTACTATCAACAAAACATACGACCAAGGTGTGACTTGAACTGTCAACCCATTGCACAACAGCACTGGTCACTTTACCACTCAACCATGTTGACAGTGGTATTAAGATCTCCAATTCAGTTCTATATTGTTATAAAACCAGATGTAAGATATGGTTTTTCATTCTTTTCAAGGTGAAAACCAGATACGGTTGTTTAGACATTGCCACTAAAAATATCCTGGCTCCCAAACACTTTGGGTCCCTTGTGCATATGGCAATGTAAATTGCCATGGTTAAAACATTTGTATTTTTGGCCATAAATTTTTCAAAAACAGCCATGTTTGCCATTTTTCATGAAGATCTTGTCCACAAGGTATGGAAAATAATATATCTGGCAGCCCTGGACCAAACTGTTGTGAGCATGATCCGCAGTTGTGCTATGGAAAGAAACACTGGATTTGTGGTGGACAACAGCTTGTTGCTGATTTTATGATCATGGTAAATTTTTTTTATAGAAATTTGTAGGAACATTGGCATCTTTTATAAAAAAACTTGAAATCATTTGTGCATTATGTGCCAGGTAGGTGTTTATAAGTGTAATGTGGTTGTATGAAAACTAATACATTTTAAGGAAAGATGTCCAACAACTATATTAAACCTTAGTAATTTCCATAGCTGGTTTCTAGTTTGACTACAGGTGCTACATGTTTTTAGTGGTTAAAGTCATTGTAACATCCTGTCAAATATGACTGTGTTAACACATTCATTACGAGATGGTTTTTCACAAAAACATTATGCAGGGTACTATGTGGTTTTCACAATATTTTGCTATTGTTGGTTGTCACCTAATTTGCTAGTACTTCAAAACATCTGAAAGCAGTACAAAATGGCATTAGATACATTAATTCATTTATAAAGGAATGACTTGTCAGGTTCTTGTAAAAAAATTATTCTTGCACTACAACCTGCATGTAATACTCCAAAGCACTTACTAACTCCTCACCATTGTGTGGCCATTTGGATCCATTACCTGACTTGCTAGGCTACCTTACAACATCTAAAAGCAGTTCAAAATGGCATTAGATGAATTAATTTTGCATTTGCAAACAATCACTTGAAGGCAAGTTTATTATAAACAAACTTTCCCACCCTAGACAGACCGCTTTCAGCATTCCATATATTTTCTATGACAACTAGATCTTCTCTGTAACAAGTTCCACCCTAATACCACAAAGTTGGAAATGAAATGTCTTCTAGCAATCAGCTTTCCATAGGGAAGCATCAGTTCACACAAATATTTGTTTTTTTCTCTTCACAGTGTGTGTATGTGCATTTATGAACTTACAGGAGCAAACAGTTATGGCTGGAACTCAAAAGAAGCCAGATATGTATATCTACATAGGCTGGTACCAGATAGTGACATCATAAAGTACATTGATCAACATAGACTGGTATTGAAACTGTTGAAGAACACAAATTTTTTTCTGCAGCTTCTCAAATGTTTTTTTCAAGCAGCAACCATTTGACGAGCAACATTGGGAAAACTCTGAATTAAAGTGGAATCATGCTATGTATACAAATGTTTTGAAAACAACTGCTGTTGTTGTTAAAAAGAAATCGATGAATGTAGCACAAGATGTTGAATGGCCACACACTGTCTAGTTTTTGCTTATTTTAGATAGGTTGACTTCAACATGAACTTGCTGTATTGTTGGTAAAACATGTCCAAGTGTCAGGGGCTTGTAGTGGTTCCTGATCTTTTGTCTGTCGTCAAAGACATTGGCATGGGCTATAGACATAATAAAGAACGTCCTTTGCTTGTGCAACCCAGCATTTTATCTGTAATGCTTTAGGCATATTTTGCTGTACAGGAATGAAAATCTTGTGTATTCTATTTATTAAACAATTTCAGTATTGATGTTAAGAATTCACACTGATTTTTTTCAAATTTTCAGTAATTTGTGGCTTTTCATCAGCAAATGTTAATATTTGTTTGTAACAAATGTTATGTTACTGCGTAAGGACAGATTCTTTGGCAGTTAGCGTGATAAACTTGTACTTGGTTTGTGGTTGCTGTCAAATGAACTTCTTTTTGGACAACTCCATGCTTGCAACAATGGCAGTAAATCATATTTATAACATTGCAGGCAGTAAAACACCATACAAACAAATCATCTCTAAAGTTACAAATTACCATATTAAATTCTGTTCAACTGTTTTATACTGGTGGTTGTTTTATTTAAAAAAGGTTGAAAATATGACTCTTCTTTTCATTGAGTTTTGCATTAAGTTGCCTGTTCCAGCAGGAAGCAGTCGATTTGGATGCAAAAATTATCAGGTGCATGTGTAACCAAGTTGCGCATATCTTCTATCCCATGGTTTATCCTTCCTATTGCTACTGTTGATATTTGTAGATTGTAGGTTTGTTTAAGTGTACTATAAAATGAAGATTGCGTTTGTAGTGATTCTTGTCTTTGTAATAGCAGGTGGGTATCGTGTTTTTTCAAGCAGTGTTATTTTTTGTTCAATTAAGTGTAAATATTTTCCTAAGGCAAAAGTTTTTTGTTCAAGTGTAAATATTTTCATATTTTCCTTTTCCTAAGACTTGGATATTTTGTGATACTCGTGAATATTATGAAATGGTTTGTTTGTGCTGAAATTTCACAACATTAGTTGTCAAATTGCTCTACTTTAGTTAGCACATTCCTGTAAATAACATTTACAACCTGACTGCAAACAGTTTTTGCAGTTATGATATCATACTTTTGATCATAGCAGAATCATTGTCAAGAGCAATGTACCTTTTTTCAAATATTTGTTGTTATGTGATGTTGACTTGTTTAATTGACTACATCACCTTTCTGTTTTTTTTTTCTAGCAAATTAATTTTTTCATTTGCAAACTTCTGAGTTGTTGAAACTAACTGAAACTTGCAATTATCAAAGTATCAAAATTTTATAAATAAGCTCATGCATCCATTTTCAGAAAATTTCAAGTTTGTGCATTAAGGTTTTTGGGTTGTGTCTGGAGTATTTAATATAAAGAAGTTGTGAAAAAGCCACCCTATTATTAAGTAACGATGATCCTTATTGCTTATAAGTAAATTGTCATTTCTACAAAGCATTAGATTATACTTTCTGCATGAACTTCACATATGTATTGACATGACTCTGCTAAATTGGAAGACCTTGCTGTCTCCTTCCATAAACTGTTTCGGTCACTTGGTTTGATCATACAATGTAGATGAAGAATTATAAGTTGCATGTAGAAATTTTGTTTTTGATTTTGTTTCTCTTATTAATGTATTATTGTTTTCATTTCAATCTGGATGACAATAATAAGCTGGCGATGTCACAATGGTTCTGTCAGTGTTGCACCCATTTTTTCCGCTATGACATTTGTATACTCTTGTAGCCAGGGTCAGCAACATACAGTCTGTGGGCTGGATGCGGCCTGCCAAGCAAAATCATCCAGCCTGGAGCACCTCTACATCTTATGGCCCGCCTGGTGTTGTTATATTTTATCAATCTGCCCTCTTTGCATTGCTTGTATTGCATACTTATGAGGAAAAACTTATGAGAAACCGCACTGTTCTATAAATTTGCTGTATTTCATATTTTGGGCTATCGTTATGGACTGTGAAAATCAGGAGTTAAGTTTAACAACATCATAAACCGCAAAGGGAACCAAATTGTTTGTGGAAAATTAGTACGGCCTGCCATATCACGCAGAGTTTGTTTTTGCCCCTGACTGGGGAAAGGTTGCCGACTCCTGATCTATAGTCTACTCTAAGAAAATTTTTCTTCGCATGAAAGTTCAAACATTTATCTAGGGAACTTGCCAAGCTTCTTTTAAGTTAATGTCGAATGAAAATATATTGTTTTTCTGAAAGAAACAAAGTCTATGTGTTTTAAAGCTCTTTCGCAAGCCAGAAGAACGAAATTAAAACATGGGTGCGTGATGCGACGGTATCGCGGCTGTACTCTGAAGGGGCGTGGAAAATGCGTGTGTAGCCGCTTGAGAGCTTGCAAGAACCCATTCACCTACAGAAGGAAGTTGGAATGCAAGAACTCAGCAAGTACGATTATGCTTGTTTGCAAACAATGACGTTTTTGATGATTACGAAAACTTCACATTGAATTCGATCTTCTAGAACATAGGTTCTCAAAGTGGGGTCCGTGGACGCCCAGGGGGTGAGAAATCAGTGTTGGGGGTCCGTCAAGTGACAAACACTTCAAGAAAGTAAGAGTGATGAAGAGCTTGAAAACACGTTCGCAGTAAACCAAAACCAATAATGCTAAACCTCTCCTTTGGGCGTTGGGTATTGCTGTTTTCACTTATTGAGTAGACCAACTTATTTGGACGTTTTGAGCATAAGCGTATCGGTACTATCAAAAGTCATTGTTACATCAATGGCGTTGTTTGTTAATCTTCATTATTACCTCACGACTTCAAAAGTCAACAGAACAAAAAGACAAGTTATCCATCTTAGTCCAAGCACAGCTTGAGACAAGAACACGTAACATGAGGAAAAGGAGTTGAATGGATGATAGATCCATTTTTAACTGACCTAAAGCAGTTGATGACAAAGAAGATTTTAAAGAAAAATCATATGTTTGTGTGCCGATACTTCAGCTAAGATAAAAATTCTCTTCACTTTCACTGTTGTGTTTCTAGGCTTCTCAGCTGCAAACTTACAGTACTGTGACTATGATGGCATTGAAAAAAGTCCTTCCTTTTACTACTACTTATCAGTGTGAGGACTGTTTGTCAAGTTTGGTGAAAATCAAATCAAAATATCGAAACAGAATTGATGTGAGACAAGGCTTTCTTCAAAATCAAGGCTAGAATATCAAAGCTTGCAGGAGAATGTTGTCACGAGCACAAACCTGACTGAACCTCAGATGAGGCCGTTTAGGAAACAACTGCAAATATTAGCATGAATAAGAGACGTGTGAGTTTGTGTAGCCCGTTTGTTGTCTTCTTCGTTGTTTCCAGCATTCGGGGTCCGCAAAAAGTAAATACGTGACTTAGGGGTCCGCGAGATGAAACAGTTTGAGAAACACTGTTCTAGAAATAGCTCTGTGCTTTTCTGTTTGATGTATGAAGTCACGTTGTTGGAAATCTTTTGCAAATCATGAACTTTTTCCGCAAGCGGAGTCTTGAAGTCTGAAGCTGCGAAGAACTCAGTTATGGATTGAGCATTTGCAAATGTTTTAATTGTTTTAGTGTTATATAAACCACCATTAACAATCATTTCTCATATCAAGGATTGTCTTCTCGCAGAGACTATATTACATGGCGTAACTACTTCAGTGGGAGATGTGTAAACTGCAAGAATATGACCCAACTCACCCTTCCTACTGGAGTGTTGCGAATGCAGCAGCTCTGTCAGGTTCCAGACCCGCTCAGTTTCAGCAAACTCTTAATACAAGCTGTTTGCATCCTAACTTCCTTCTTCACCCCTAAAAAAGTTTTTTTCTGACCTCCCACCCCCTGCAATTTATAATCAAGAACTAACTTTCACACATTTAGAAAGGAATTTACATTTTTTTAATATATGTGCAAANAGATCAAATGTGTGGACAAGAAAGAATGACACAGATAGATATTTGAATATATCTACAAAAATTATCATGATGAAAAGCGGAATCCACTCATATATATTATGCTTAGACTATACTAGAATTGCCCAGAAAAGTAGTCACCAGGGGTGTAGTGGGGCGGGAATCGCGTTCCACACCTTTTTCACGTTTAGTTTCAAAATGAGTTTCAGGCTGTTTTAAAATGGCTATTTTTTCGGTGCGTACCTTTTTTGTTAGCACTACATCCATGGTTATCACGTCACAAAAGCAATCCCAATATCTAGTTCATTAGAGCAAGATCTACTGTACAAGCTCGTAAATGAGAAGAGTAGATTACAGTCATGTGCACGCGAATAATTAATTAACTTCGTGACAGAGGATTGACCTGAACAAAGCTCACGTTTAGGGGGTGAATAGCGCGGTCACTCCCCCCCCAATTTTAGACAGCAATTATTATTGAACCGTTATACAAAGATTGTCATGAACGCCTAAACCAATCATTTACTAGAGTTCGTAAATACGTTTCTGGTTCCAGCTCAAGGTTCCCAGTAAGCAGTGGAAGTACATCCCAGCAAACTGTGATGCTGTAGTTCAGGATAAGGCACACGATGCAGGTCAGAAATGTAATCGCTCCCGAACCTGGTCAGTTCATCCTAAAGCACCAACGTTCAACACAAAATCGATTCTGACGTTTTTCTCTTACCCTGCGCAGAAGATGTCTGCTGCTGTTCTATCTTACGGTTGTCGACCGTTGTGCCGAGCAAATGACTTGAAAACTGGACAGATTTCTGCAGCGCATTGGTAAAAAATGTGTTAATGCAGGTTGTTCGGCACCATCGCGCAGGCTCGCCTGAAATTAATCGTTAGCTTGTTTATTTTCTAACAGAAAGGAGTTGCTCGAGTCGGCCTTGTCGTAACGGTGGTCTTTGCATGGACATGCCTGTCGGATACAAGTGCGAATGCAGTGGAACTGGATATTACGGAACCAACTGTCAAAGAGGTATTTGCGCTTTATCTCACTTTTATCTGTTCATTAAGAAGAAATACTTCCGAAGTTTACGTACCGTAATTCACTTCCGCAGTTTACGTACCGTAATTCACTTCCGCAGTTTACGTACCGTAATTCGCTTGCGTATAGATCGCAAGAAATTCAGACCCCATCGAAATACAAAGGCAACTTCTTTCGTTCTGCTTCAGTCAAGAGGAGCTGGTTGTCGTGTATAAGCCGCAGGCGATATTGATCTCATCAAAACACTTTGTCACAAGTTGTCGTGCGACTGAAAAAGATTGCCGAATGGTGTGGTTTCGAAAGCTAATGACAGCGAGTTGGGCCGATAGGTTTTTTAATTTTTGCGAAGTTTGATAATAATTACCGTCGGAGTTTCTGAATTGCTAAATCACCTGTTTGGCCACGACCGGCAATGTTGCGAAAGTTGCCAGTTTTTTACGATATTACACATTAAATAGCATCAGTAAAAGAGGCCATGAACAAACAATACGGCCTGTAGGTCACAAATGACCAAATAAGCTCTTCAATCCGGCCTGATGAACTTACCCACAAAACACTGCAACAACAAAGCAAATTCATCTTTTTCAATGACGTTGCATGATTTTACGCAAAAAGCCTGTCCATCAGACGTTAGTGAAATTCTAGAATTTAATGTGCACTGCAAGAGCAAAAGTTTGCCAACCCCTGACGTTTTTGTTTCCTTTGCAAATGTTTTTGATTAAGTTTTTTTGCAATCCTGCCCGGACCTTTTGAAAATATTGAGTTGTCCAGCAATAGCAGCTGGTGTGTTGCTATGGCAGATGGTGTGTTGCCATGGGGATTTCTTCCCAGCTTGCAATTTTCGCAATATTGGATTCATCTGTGAATTGGCAAAGATTTTTAATTAAAATCCATGAAGACACACGGTTGTTTCAGTCCCGTCGCTGCGGAGGGGGGGGACTTTGGTGGGCTTATCGCCCCCAAACAAAGCTCCAAGCCCTCCTAAATTGAAATATGAAGCATTATAAACCAGTGGAATTTTTGTTAAATTTGAATGTCAAGTCCCCCGTACAAACGCAAAGCACCCCTATTGACAACTTCCTGGCAACGATTCTGTGCTGTTTGTTGTTTTTTGAACGGTAGCGCTTTTTCTTATGTCTTGATGTTTCTCTTCGCAGAATGTCCCATACCTGATCGAAGGGACACTTTGTTCTGGAAGTTTCCTCCAGCTTGTGTGTCAATTTGAAACTTCGACACTCGAGCTTTTTACTGATTGAAGCCATGCACTTTGCTTTCTATCGTCTCACAAGTTCTGTACTTTATCTACTAATGTCGGTGCATCTATAATTTTGCGTGTGTTCAGCGCATTGTGCAGTGAAACTGTTTTTTTCGTGCGCGCATTCCTCTCGACGAGCTCTTCCTGTAACATTCCACAGTTCTTAGTTGTTTCACAACGAGCAGCAGCGGCGTCCGTCTCTAGTTCAGCTCATTCAGTCCTGTGTCCGGCACTCGTGTCTCTGCACACGCCTAATCTTTGATGTTATGCTTTAAATAGGGTCGAGTCTTGGCTTTCAGGCTCGTAACCAGGGGGACGAAACCCCTCCTAAAATTGTTCCACCACCACCCCGTGGAAAAATGTGTTGGACATTATTTAAAAATATTGGACATAGTTCAAAAAGTTTGGGCCCCCCTCAAAAAACTCTTCGCCCCAGCTGGTTACGGGCCTGGCTTCAACCCAAGTGACACTTGCACTGGACTGGAGCGCAAGCAGCTACCCCCAAGTACCGATGCTGTGCGGCCCTCGCAGTGGCCGCCAATGCTTCCCGCCATGCAGCGCTGTTGTTTACAAAAGCCCTGTTCATAAGCCTCGCGTCACTGAGCGTCACAAGCTCAGTATAAATACAAGCTTTGCTTCGTGCCAAACAATAATTTGCCGAGTCTGTTCTTCCTGTGTTAAGTCAAGCCAGTCTCGCGGAGGCAGCGTCTGTTCGTAGTTCGTGGAGGCGTTTCACAGGTTGCGGTTCGAACGAGTCCAGGGAAGCAAGACTTGGGTCAAGTCGAATGTGGGAAGATGCAGTCAACACGTTTGTCCAGGGGTCTCCAAAATTTTTTGTCCGAGTGACCTATGTCGTGTTGTAATTGCTTCGGGATATATGTTGCATTCTGCCAAATCTACAAATCTGTCGTAAATATTTAATTTCCTTTGTTGAAAAAAAGGTCTTTGCTGGCAGATGAAATGGCTTCGCGGCCCGTACTTACGAGACCCCTGGTTTAGTCTATTGATTGGGGAGAGCAAACAATTTAATAGCAACATTCTGGACGGGTGAGAAACATGGGACTGGAGTGGTTGAAACATGTCCAAACCAGCTTGGTTGCGGTGAAAACAAACTACTATGTAAAAAATGAATTTTTCTTCCAGTCAAGAAACCTGGACAGTTTGCAATTACCATGGTTCACAGGCATTGAATGGAAAACGTTTGCTTCCTAGCATCGTTTAGTCAGAGGTACGCATTAAAATCAGTAATTGTCTTCAGCATCAAAGCAGAGCCTAAGGTGTCAGCTTACGCCACAGCTTTTGTGCAGCGCAAAGATATTTTGAATTGATTCTTAGACGCGAGTTTCTGTCAAGTGAATTTTTATGCTTGTCATGCTATCAGACAATGCTGTATCAGAATCTACGGTGACTTGTTGCAACGAAATTAGAACAGCAGTGGCAAGGGATAGTGTTGGGAAGCTACAGTATTTGTGTGCGCTTGCGCGCCAGTTGAAAGTGTAGGCTACGCAGAGGAAGTTTAACACCGCGTGGATTAATCATCGTTTACATGCATTTTTCAATCATTTCAGACGCTTATTTTCAGAAGTTTGGGAAACTGTCGCTGGTTTGTAACTGCGTATGTTAAATACGAAAAGTTGTTACTTCGCCTCGTGTTTCCAGGCGCATCTTGGTTACAAAAGATGTTTTCAGAGGGGCAGATATCCTTGCCTGTTGTCATTGATCTGGTGTTTTGTGTACAAGCCTAGTACAAGATTTTATTGCTTGAAAGCATTACAGTAATCTCCCGGTTAAGTTCGCAACTTGAATCTGACCTGTTTGTGGGAACTTCGGAGATAGGTGCGAATTTAGCAATTGTGCTTTTTACTGCATCAACAAAAAGATGCTGATTATTAGGGCTAATGTTTGGAGGGGTACGCGACTTTTCGGTCTTGGTCGTTTCGGTCTCGAGACTTTTCAGTCTTAATTGGTCGTTTCGGTTTCGAGACATTTCGGTCAGACTATGAAATCTTGCAAAAATCTCACATGTTCGCTTTTTAATGCAAAAGTACTTCAATCAATAAAAGGTTTTGTTTAAAAAAATAGAGACATGGTTCAAGATCCAACAGTCAATCAACATAAACACATGGGCGTCGGAAGGGGGGCAGGGAGGGGCCTTGGCCCCCCCTGGATTTGAAATTATTAGCAAAAAAAGGTTGTTTTTTCAATTTCGAGGGGTGAAAACCAAATTTCACTACTTTTGGCCCCCCTTGCAAAAAATTTTGGGAAAATCCTCTCCTGGCTTACCCCCTGGGAAAAATCCTTCCGACACCCATGCATCAACATATGATTTTCATTATCATCAGGAAGCAAAATCATTATCGACATTTTCAATTAAATACAAATACTTCAAATTCGTAATCACAATTCAGATATCACAATCATGATTCCTCAAAAGGGAGTTGGTATAACACCAGCTAGCGCGGCATTTCGCCTGCCTATATAATCGTTTAAATAAACAAATGTAATCAGTTGTTCATATACAGAAATGTCTCCAGACCGAAAAGTCCTGTTCCGTGTTTGGAGACTGATTGATGCACTGACTGAAGCGAAATATTCTTTTCAGCAAGACATAAATTTTTCATTTACATTATGCTATTCAGAAAAAATGTCAGGCAAAGCCAAGCGTTTAAGTGAGTCGCAGAGATTGGAATTAGTCTTTCAGTTGAGTCAGGCAAATCATTCAACTGATCCAAGTGAACGAAGCATAGCGCGAGAGTACGGAATCAGGCTGCTATCAGAAAAGTCTGTGCGAAGCGGGAAGTTATGCGTAAACGTTCTGCTGTAATGTCTGAAGACACAAAAAATTCAGGTTTGTGCGTCTGTCCGCGGATTTACAGAGCTGGAAGGTAAGGCATATCTTTGGATTGATATTATGCGTCGAACAAACTGCCCGAGCAAGCTATATTTGGATTGATAGTGTGCGTCGAGCAAACTCCACTTTCATTCACCATTTTGAAAGCAAAACAAATTGATGAACAATTATCAATATCACAGGATGATTTTGAACCTTCATGGCTGTGTTTTAGCTGATTTACAGAATGCCAAGGATTGAAACAACTTCTTCACGGTAGGAGGGCAGAGGTGGACAGAGAAGACCTTGAGTTTTGGATGATGTCAGTGAGGTGCTGGAGATCAGAGCCGTATCAGCCGCACTCCACCCCCCAATTGGGGGGCATGCTGTCACATGGGCCGAAAATTCAGTCCCGTCGCCACTTAGCCTCCAAAGAAAGCTTCGACCCCCCATGTTAAAATATGAAGCACTAGAAATCAGTGAAGTTGGGGGGCACTTTGAAAGAAAAGTTCTTATACATTACAGTTACTTTGGGCCCCTTTGAAAGCAAAGTATTTACACATTACAACTGCTGTTGGGAGCCCCTTTGAAAACAAAGTAGCCTGCTTATGCAATACAGTTGTTGTTGGGCCCCTTTGAAGGAAAGGTACTTTACACATTACAGTTGCCATTGGGGGCCCCTTTGAAAGCATAGTGAGCCTACGTACACATTACATTTGCTATTGTATTGTGGGTTTCACTGAAAGCTTAGGACTTACACATTGCAATTGCTTTTGTGGTCCTTTGAAATCAGAGTACTTACACAATGCAGATGCTGTTGNGTGCAGTGTTGCCACTTCTGATGTTTCAACATCAGATCTGATGATTTGAGAGAAATTTCTCATGTCTGATGTTTTNGCAACAAATCTGATGTTTAGGCTACTGAGCTATTGTTTTTCCCCAAAATTTTCCACAGTTTTAGGGTGAAAATGAGTTAGATTAATGATTTAAGTTTCTTTCATCAATTTCTTACCCTCGTGTGTCAGGTAATCGTTAAAACTGAAGCCCTCTTCATTAGCGTCGGGAATAACATTTGCGTTATGCCCAAATAACCGACTTTTCCATTTAATGACAATGCTTCTCTCCGTTTCGAATTCAGCGTGGGTTATTGCACTTTGTTAGTTATTGGTGATAGAAGTACTATTTGGCTTATATTAAACTGTAGGCCTACTGTAAAAATCTGATGTTGAAAAAAGCAACAATCTGATGTTATCGCGACTGACCCCAGTGACAACATTGGTTTCGGGGGCTTCGCGGTCACGACTTTGCCATGATGGGCCTCGCGTTTATTTATTCGGCCCTGCCTACATGCCTAGTTGTAGGCTATACGTCCAGAAGTCAGACTTCCACTTGATCAACGTGTTTTGTGTAGTGGTTGTTGTAAAAAATGTACTATGTCTAGTCCATGTAGTCTTCTCTTATTTTGTACTGCACAGCAGCAAGATACCTGTGGTGCTTGCCACCAGAGCTACACATTTGAGCAGCCTGCTGTTCAGACAGCCAGATGGAGTTAGTTGTGTAGATAGAAGAGTCTATTTAGCGATCATTGCTAAGTTGTCTCAAAGCAGAGTAGTGCAGTTAGTGAATTATGGATGTTAACCGTTGCGTCCACGTAGGCCCTAGTCCAACAGTGCATAACCTGCGGCCTTCGATAATGAAATTTGCGCCCGTCCACATGTAATTTAAAATATAAGATTTGACGGCCGTGTTGGCGTATATTAAAGCAAAACAAACACAAGGCAAGAAAATCAGTCGACACGATGCGTAACAATCTGGATTGTGATGTTTCTTTTTTATAAATTCGTTAAAATGTTTGATATTTTATTATACGTTTAGGCCCAAGTCAATGACATGTACCGGATAAAACCTATTCTTTAATTAAACGTGTCTCATAAATATAACTCGAACTCATTGGCGGCCGTACTTCGTGCAAATAAAAGTAGTATGGCCGNCAATAGCAAAAGGTTGTAAACCCCTGCACTAGTCTATATTTGTTAACATTTATACGACAAATCAAACAAACAGATGAATAAGCTCTTCTGGTGATTATATTTTATTATCAGTCAACGTTTCGCCCAACTATTCAAGTGGTCTTCTTCAGGGCAATGTTTTCAACCACAAAACATGTAGCATACCAATAACAAGAAACAATGAGTAGTATGACGTACAAAGACAAAAAACGCAAAGCTGGCCAACTCGTTATAAGAATGGTGACAGCGTGTCACAGAAAATACGTGGAAGTGTAAAATGAAAAAACGTTGGAAAATGATGAAGCGCAATAACACAACAAAANAGGGCAAAGCCTACATTGGAATGTATAAGAAACCGGTTAAATAGCGTAAAGGTATGTGGTAAAATAAAGAACAAGTGTAAAATAGCGAACCAATAATGTGTAAAACTGTGTGGTGAGAGTTGGCAAATCTATAGGCACAAAGGT
>JGI24021J15306_10007078_pt1 | contig 13607 bp, 14 predicted proteins | sample Ectturendosymbi1_FD_15306 | JGI IMG/M metagenome (IMG submission 15306) | reverse complement strand
TTTCTATCAGAAAATTTGATTAGGATCCTTGGAGTCCCTGAGTTACTGTGAAAGTAAGTCCATCAGAATACCTAGGCTGAGTGTTATTTGTTGCATTTGCAAAGGTAGCAGTGAGAACTGTTACGTTACCTAACTGACTGTCATTTAGGTGGTGCACGTGCATGTCGGTGTTGTTCAGATTGTGGTTGATCGCTTTAGCACTTATCGAGGATGGTACATTCATCTCAGTTTATGACTACACATGGAAATTAAGTTGTTCTCTTACGATCTTTCATCATGTACTGGTTTTGTGCTGGTACCATCGCTTTAGTAAGTGATGCAAAGACAGAAGGCGAAGTGTCTGTTAAGCCTAAATCATGATTGTCAAGCAATAATTGGTGAATATATTACAGCACTTTCGCGGCATCGGTCGTGCTAGCCTATGCTCAGCCATCGCAAGAGTCACCAAATAATATACGTGACCAGCCATTTGATGGATAATTTTTATGTACTTTCTGGAATATTGATTAAAACGTGTTCTTTTAATGTATCTTGTCAATTGAATGAAAAACCAGGCACGATCGACCAACTGACACTCAGCGATCGACCGGTCGATCGCGATCGACTTGTTGGCCACCCCTGGTCTACATTAATTGCGCAGACAGTCATAAGTCAAGTCGACGAGGGTTTGCTTATTGGAAGCTTCAGGATTAACCTTTGCTTTCTTTGAACGATTTGGCACTGATTACATGCTCTCAACGTGCACGTGATCGGTATTGATCTGTGTGCGACTGAGTCGGAATAAAATTAGCACGAAGGAGATCGAGGTACAATGACTCAGCATAAAGCCAAGCGGTAAGCGGCAACACACTTCAGCAGGCCGAAGTGTTCAAGTAACTTGGAGCTTCATTTGGATGTGACATAGGCGGAGCAAGTAATTGAAACAATGATTGTTAAAGCAAACAGGATTTTTCCTTAGCCGTATCGTTCCGTGGTCAGAAAACGGAAGCTGTCAAACCCCGCGAAGTTGTTAGGTTTTGAATCGTTTTGTTTTTCCGATCCTCGTCCATGGTCATGAATCTTGAGTAATGACGGAAAGAGTGACCTAAATCTCAAATACAAGGGGCAGAGGTGGGATTTTTGTGAAGAGTTCACGGCATTACACTTCGCCACAAGGTGTGCAGCTGTTAAATTCGTAAAACGTGAAGGTTGAGCCACTTCTACTCTGAATAGAGAGATCCCAGCCACGATAATTCGACCAAAGTGACCTGAATGTCCCAGGAAGGATTGGCTAGGCACGTCCTGCTGGCTACATCTAATGGAGAAACGCCTAGAGTTCGATCATGGACCCGATGGATTGATTACATTTCCGACTTGGCTTGGGACATTCCTGGTGTGGAGCCATACTCTGCAGAGTAACTATCAGGAGTTGCTGAGATCCGTGAGGTATTTCGATTCCTCCTAGGCATGCTTCTCCCACGACCTTCCCCAGAGGAAAAACGAACATGAAAGCGAATGAAGTGACCATAGCCGCAATTTGTTTTTTCGGGCTTAAGTGGTAATGTATAACTTTCTTTGTATAAAAATCCGATAAGTTTAGTTTCGGTCTAAGATATATGTCTTGGCCGCTTTATTTCCGTTTCCCGCCTAAAATTCAAATACGGGCAAACAATCATGTCCGTTGGGTTTTCCTCGCTGCATTTCAAAACCTGAGAATCAAGCTTGTGAGAAATATTCCGCATTTTGTATAGACTTCAAAACGGATATTTTGAAATCGGGCAATTGGCGCTTTGACAAGTATTTGATGATCGTGATAAATATTAAGAGAGCAACCGACAAACCTAATTGATTTTGTTGTTGGTGTAACGGCGTTTGCAGAATAGTCAATAAAATTGATCTGTGAAACTCTCTGAATCGAAAAGCGAATATATTTTTGGGTATGAAGCATTGACAGGAAAAAGCTGTTAGATAGGAATTTACGGAATGACTTACTTTCCAACATATTGTGTTAGTTATTTCATAAAAATATTCTATAGTCACTGTTTTTGTCAAGTTTAAATACCTCGTATAGCTTAACGCACGAAACTTCGATAGCAGCTATTTAGGTTTCTCATTTGAAAATGCGTTTGAATGTAACAACCATTTTTCTAAAAATTCTGCATAAGATATTTTATCAGCTTTCGTTGTAAATGCAACATTCTGTATGCGTTTACCGAGTGCATCTTGCACGGAAATCGTTACCAACGTTAATCGACATGGATATGACCAAATGTACATCGGACTTAATGACATCAAAATTGAAGGCAGCTTTGTTTGGGATGATGGAACTTCTATAAACAGTGGTTTTAGCAGTTGGGACTGCGGACAACCTTACGACAACGGCAATGAAGACTGCGTAGAAATTTACAGGGAACACACATGGAATGATGCATCTTGTTATAACCAACACATTGTTTGGTGCGAGCGATTGGTTTGACTGTTTCAATTTTCTTTTATTTACAATTTTTGAAAATTTTGAAATTTTTTCAACTTTTCAATCGGTGCATAAACTTCTAATTTGAACTTTGTAATTTGATTCTCTATCTTTCCTACCGTGGAATGTTTGAAATATAAAAGCAATCATGAATATTTTCGTTGAAATAAAAGTGAACCTGCATCATGAAAAATTAGGCGTGGTTGCGATTTTCAACAAACGGCACAAAAGCTCTGCGCCTCAGCAATACATGACCCATATCAGTGGAGTAGTGCTGTGATTTGAAACGTAGTAGGCCTATCTGGCTGGTTGATAAAAAAAGTAAGTAGTGAATAGTCACAAATACGAACAAAATGTAAATGCACCAGCAGTTTTACAAACTGTTTTCAGGTAAGACACCAGCACTTATCTATGAAATGTGCGAAAAAGCATATTGCGTAATATTTTATTCAATCTCTTTTAATATTTTTAAACTTAACATTCATTAAGCGGATAAATCACTTGCAAAGTAATTTTGGATATCATTTAGAGACTTGTTGGTCAAAGCTGACGCTTTCCTACTCGTCATTTCATAAGCATGGATCTTGCGAGAAAAGACTGGAATGAAAACAACATAATGCGTGTCCCCAGCGTTTGAATTTTTGTTGGAAATATCTCGAAAGTATTATGACATAAAGTTTGTGCATCCGCACATCTACGAAGGACGATCGGTTGGCGAATTTCCAAAAAAAAAGATTCTGAAAAACTGTTATATGGCATCACACAGTTTGCGCAACGAAAAAGCGTGTAAGGATTCAATGACTTTTTCACCATCAGTCTTGAATTTTTAAACATTTTTTAAAGATTGCAGTTTATTTAGCTTGTAGAAATTGGGAGAAAAAACGAGAAATAATCCCAACCACTTCTGTAATCAGTAAAACTGCAATCGATGCCAAGCTTAAATTACTGTTTGCCAAATATCAGTAAAAAATCCATTTATGCGTGAATCGCACACCTGCAATGTTTCATGTACACATTACATTTCAACATCATTTTCAGTTTCACTACCTGAGTTTACTTCTTCATTGTCATTGCGATCACTATCTGAACCATGCATGCATGGTAGTCCTTTTTCATTTATGTGCATAATCGTATGGCATGCAGTATTATCTTTGGCCTCTTGTAAAATTGAAAGATTTGTGATTTCTTGGATGTATAAAGACTCAATTTCGTTTTCTTTGGATCATACCCTGCAACTATTTCAACTTTTTCAGCACTTTTATGCACCCTTATTTCTGGATTTTCAACACTTGCATGCCAGTATTTTAACATTTTCAGCCCTTGCAAACAAGATGATCATGTTTGTAATCAGAGACAAACGGTTTATTGCACGACATGCCGTTCACTTCAATCCTGTAACATCTTTTTATCCTATTTTTATTTCTTACTACTACAAATACAATTTATTCATATATGTCTGATAAAACAAAAATTTGATGCTTTCAAAATTGCGGTCAGTTTGCGCACCGTGTGTTTCTAATTTTTAAACGTTTCTAACTCTACCCAAATATGATGAAGCTATTTTGATTTGCCCAAATTTGAGTTGGGCTGTTAGAATGCACCCAAATATTTCTTATTATTTATTTGCGTGTGTGATTACCGAATCTGATAATATGATACACCCATTTCTGAAATAACACATTCAAACTTAACGAAATGTTTCTGAATGTACCAAAATTCGAATGAAGTTGTTTCTATAAGCCAAATTTAATTGAGGCTGTTGGTATTTGGACAAATGTTTCTAACTGTATATTTGAATGAAGCTGTTTTATATTGGACGAATTGTATGAAGCTACTTTAATTTGCCCAAAATTGATTTAAATGAATAAATATCTTCTGAAAGAAGAGATTCCCTTGGTTGAATGTACTGTATGTATTGACAAGATAACATTTTAAAAAACGACATTTATTGATTCATTCTAGTTAGAAAACTGAGATCAAAACTGCAATGCCAAGTAAATTTTCAAATGGATAATTTCCGTTTTGTTTGAAAATAAACATACCAAAGCTACAGAAAACTGCCAAACGGTTTTTGATACTGACATTGAAGGAATTGTCAAGATCAAGTACTTATAATGGCGATGTGAAACACAGTGCATTTTGTAAACTATTTAAAGGTTTCACAAGATCATGGCAAACTAGGCAGCCTTTTGGTTCGTTTTCGTTAGCTACAGTAGGTGGAAATGTTTGCTCTCTTTTCGAAATAGATCAACTGTGAGTAGACGTTTATATGTTGAATAGCTTTTGACATGCCACTCAACATATTTTTACTAACATGAAAAAACTCATTGTTTTAACGCGAGGGGCATATTTTACTTGTTTTCCTACCAAAGATATGGAAGATGGAAACAAATTTTGGCTTTCTGTGAATCTGTGAATCCATTGGTTTTATTGGTATTCATTTATTGGCAATTTTTACAGCTTATTCAAAATTTTTGGAACAACTCCTGTAATAAAGAGCTCCACTTGTAAGCTGAGTTACCAAATGCTGAAAAGCAACCGTTTCCATGACTACTGTGATTGCAACAATTCATTTCAAAATTTTTACGTTTGCTGCAACATTGAGGCAATTGAAATTTTTTTATTATTACCAATGCAGCAACTGAAATTGGAATCATTTGGCTATGTCATAAATGCGTCAGATGAAAGAAAATCACGTGCACAACATATATTAACAAAAAAGGATTCCAAGATTGCTGTCCAGCCTTACCGCTTCTTGGTGATTCTGGTTGGACCTCACCGCTCATTGTTGAATCAAAACTGCTGACGTTACTGCTGAAAGTCACGATTGTTGGTTCCTTGTCCACGCAGAGGCAGGTGCAAAATTAACTTAGTGCCTGCTATTCTCAAGCGTCCTAAGCAATAAGAATAGTATATAGCAGTGGTTCTCAACCTTTCATGGTTTGTGGCCCCCTTTCAAAGACGCTCAAAACTTGTGGCCCCTGCTCATTAATAAAAATACCTAGCTTTGTTTTTCGTGTTTCCATCTGTTATTTTATTCGCCACGTTTGATAATACCACCGTATTTAGTAAACGCCTCTGCTCGTGTCCCCGAAAAACCGCTCAGTGGCCCCGAAAGGGGGCTGAGGGCCCCGGTTGAGAAACCCTGGTATGTACTGTTACATGGCATCACTAATTTTAGGCAGCGAAAAAGCGTGTAACGATTCAAAGGTTTTTCCACCATAAGGCCTTAACTTTAAAACATTTTTTAAAGATTGCAGCATATTTTGCCTGTAGAAATTGCGCAAAAAACGAAGAAATAATCCCATAGGTTTGAATACACAGGCTCGACGACAGAACTTGTTTGATAAGTTTCACTTTTGAGAACATGCTAAACTGCACTTAACTTCCAGGCCAACCTGAGGCATTGCCTATGGAGTCAAGACACTCTTTTTAAATGGCGTAAACTTGTCCTCAAAGTGTAAAACAAATTAGCAATCCGCCCCAGACCAGATGCAATGCGACTATTAATGCGTTTTTCTCCATTTCTTCACTAAATTGACGATTCAGTCAACAATGAAGCGAATAACGTACGAGACGTTATGACATAATTTCGATTACTTTTTCAATGTTTTCGACTGGCTTGATTACAGCAGGGAAGAAAAGTACATCTGAACTGTGTGTCTGTGCAACTGAAAATGTGTGTCTACGCAACGTGTTTTTTTTTATTCAAAACATCTATTTTAAGGGTCTGCAGCCTCCACTACACGAACTAATGACAATGGGACATTTCAACTTGTCCAAGGACCGGAAAGATTTAATGTGAAGCAGAGAAGCAAATCACCGTTTGACAGGGGTGTAGTGCTAAAAAGGAGTTGTGGGAACGGCGTTTCCACACCAAATTAAAAGGCAGACTGCACGAAATAGTTCCAATAAAGTGAGCATTCGCCTACAAGAATTTTCACACTGGATCTTCCTGTTTCACTGTAGTGCTACAGTTTTATATACGAGATAACTTGTCATTTATGCATTTACGCCTCTCCAGGCGCTACACGTAAAAGTTAAAATGAAATTTCTAAATCTTCAAGTAACGTTACTCGTGCAAAAACGTGTGGGAACGCGTTCACACGCGTTCCCACTCCACTACACCCCTGCCGTTTGAGTTCTGTGATCCGTTAAAATGGTGTTTACTGTACGGCTTACTTTTATGGATAAAAATTTTTGCATCAACTTGCTTCACCGATTTTCAAAAGTAAAAGGTTAATGGTTTAGTTTTGAGTCCCACCGTGAGCATTGTTTTATAAAAATATTTGTTGTAATAACGTTTTCCAGTGGTATATCAAATCAACTTGTTGGTTGAAAACAATTTCGTGACAAGTAAAATTACTTTCGATTTGCAAAGCTACAAATATTTGAGTTATGGGCTGGGCAAACAATTCTTAAACAAGTTAAAACCTTGAAAGAGGTTAAAATTTCTGATTGTTCACTAATTTGTCGTCAAGAGTAGTGAAACACGAACACTCAAAAACTACTGTGCATTTCGCAGCTTGATAAGTGCTCTTTAGTTTTTTAGTTTTTACAATAAATGTTAATGGCGAAGCTTTTCTTACTTTGTTGAACCACTAACGCTCTCCTTTGTCTCCCACTACTTGATTTTCACTGCACGGATTCAGAAATAAATGTTAGTAGGATCAGTAGGCCACATTTTCTTCATTAATTATTCCCAACATACATATAACCTGATGAATGTACCACGTTTTTGCGCAAATTGTAAGTTAAATATAAAGTTTTGACTCAAGAAGAAACTGAGAGCAACTGATTGCATTAGCAGCTATTGAAATAAACAGCGCACCATGCAAGTACAAACATGCACATTGGTGTTTCATTATAATTATCTGCAACAAAACCGGTTTCTCACATAACTGTTTGAAAAATGAAGTTAAAACTCCACCGTATTGATGTAGCAGTAGTTCAAATTATTTAAGTCAATGTTTTTGAAGCTGCAGTAATTTGTAGACGCACGCGTTGGTTCCTGTGTTTGTGCAAGACGAAGGAAGGTGGAGATACTGAAGTGTTTTCTGCCCATTTAAGTTAAGGAGCAGTGGAGTGTGACGACTTGCTGTGCATTGTTTGAATTTGTGTTATTTGCAGGCCCGTAACCAGGGGGCGGCGCAGGGGGGCAAAGCCCATTTTTTCCCCCCTGTAAAAATGTGCTGGACACAGTTTAAAACAATTGGACATAGTTGAAAAAATTTGGCCCCCTCTCAGAAAACTCTTCGCCCCTCCTGGTGTACCAAGCTGGTTACGGGCCTGGTTATGTGTGTAGTGGATTATGGTGCATATGTGGGAAGGATAATGTGTTACCAAAGAAGGCATATGAGTTGGTGCAACATTCAGCATCAGATATCAGTGTTAATGTAAATACAAACAATATGTTTTGAAAATGATTTCGATCTTTCTTTTACGCGCAGAGGGCCCAGACCTGCTGCTAAGGTGTCATCCGGGGGCAGTGGCGCCAACTTTTTTGTGCCCCTAAAACTTTGTTTTGCCTAGAAAATGTTTTGTTAAAAGATGCAATAAAACAGATATAAGACATAATAAAAATAATTCCTCCCTTAAAAATATATTATATAACCAAAACATGAAACCTGGCTGCGGGCCTGTGTGGATCCCAAAAAGATTTTGCACAGGGTTCCCCAAATTGCTAAGAGCACCACTGAGCATAATAGAACTTCATTTAATTCTGTGTGTTGCTGCAATGAGATGATTTTGCTGCTGTACACAAAAATGTTTTGCTTGGAGCAGACAAAATTCTGACAAAGGTAGTGAATACCTCATGGAAGTGACATGGTGTGGTAAAGCATAGTTTTTAGAGACTTTAGCTCCATTCTGCTTTGGTTCTTCTCTACTGGTTAACAGGACTACACTTAAGGTTTTGTACAAATCAACATAGTGAGGCCATTTGCGAAGGAATTGCTTTTACCAGAAGTTTCACATACATATGCTTGAGTGGTGTTCCACAGACTCCCCTTCGTAGACATGGAAAATACTTTCAATAGATGAAAAGCAATAAAATTGTTTTGAAAAGATGCAAAAAGACCATTCGTTTACCCATTATCTTTGAATCCGAATACAAAGAATGGAATCATGTTTTAAATTTACTCCTCTTACTTGAATCTTCAAACCAATAGGTAGGCAATTTATGGATTAAAGTGAACAGCTGACTCTGTCTTACCATATGTGCAGAGCAGAAAATTCTTTTGAAACGCATTATTTAATGTTTCTCTTTTGTTAAAAAGACGTTTCCAATTACTTTATTGCTGACATAGTGGATGCATTTGTGCTTTAATCTTTGTGCATTCTGACTGAGTGATTTCAGGCAATATTCCAGTCATGAGTCAATGCAATGTACTTGTTTGCGAACAGTTGACATGGCAGCCTACTGAGTAACATCACGGCAATTGGTCGCTGCTTCCGGTCGCTCATGTGGACGCTTAAGGCTATTAATCACCGTTGGTCTATACCAGGTGTCTCCAAACTGCGGGCGGGGGGCCAAATACGGTCCGCGAAGCCATTTCATCAGGACGCAAAGATATTGTGTCAACATATACGAAAAAGTTGTTGATTTGGTGGAATGCAACATGTCCCGAAATATTCACATTTCGCAAAGTGACCGGCCCCCAAACCGTGTGTAGTGGCTTATGTGGCTCTCTGACAAAAAAGTTTGGAGAACCTGGTTTATGCCGAACCGCCTTTAACGTTACGTTGTTTTGACTTCACATTCAAGTGTATTTAAGAATTGTTGTAATCTGAATATAATCAAAGGAGGCAAACAAACTTAAAGTGCTACTGGAAAGTTACTAACGGAAAAAGTGGGGAGAGCCTTGGCCTTCCTTCAGCTTGGCAACCTCAAGACATCAGTTCGTGTATTTAAAGACTGACCTCTTCTCCTGCAACAACTAGGTTGACCCCTCAACCAGTAGCGATTTCTATGGGATCCTAAACTGCAACACGTCCCTCACAATCAACCAAACCCTACAATCGGTTCCCTGCAATGGTTCCCATTGTTTTTTTCTGGTTCAAATTTCAAGCACGCTCTTCTGTTTGTCAGTATGCCTTACTGCAAAAGTTCACATTACCCAGATTAATTCGCGAATTGTTTGGCTTATCTACGGGACACCAACGTTGTTGCGAAAGTGAAACTTCACGGTATTGATTCCCACATTCGTGCCTAAACGTCTCGCGTTCGCTTTTTATAAATCGTGCATGGTATGCTTGCAGATTTTGAACTTCACGTTGCAGACAAAGTCAGACTGTTAAAGTTTTTTGTACTCAATCAGCTCGTTTTCAATCTGCTTGAAACTCAAGGCGAGTTGTTCAAAGAATGTATGAGACCACTTTTTGCATACACATTAACGACTTGACTGCATTACTGGCATTTTTTCCGCGCCCGGAACGACCAATAACTCTTACGTACGATTCGCCAATGCATTCAAATTGCAACAAGCACATGCAAATATTGCGCCAGAGATTTTCGCTGAAATAAATCTGCAGTTATGCCAAATGTATTGTGACTGATCAGCAGATTTGCTTTCACTACTGGTTTTTGCTTTCTGTTCATTTGATTGCTTATGCTACCTGTGTTGCTTGTTTTGTGCTACGTGCTAAATGTTAGTTTACGTACAGGTTTGCGTTAAGATTTCCTTTTCCCATCCAAACATTCCGGAATAGCTTTACACAAATTTGCTCTTTCATGACAAACAGATCTTTGACGCTGATGCGTGACGTTTTAATCGAGAGGATTAGGAACCTCAAACTTGCTTAGTTGCTTTCGGTTGTAGCTGTCTCACAAGAGCATCTATCAAAACCCGCAGCTAAAGAAACTTGTTATTAAAACCGAGTTCGATCATTCACATGGCACTAGTGGGTTCTTATCCTCGGGTAAACGTTACCGCTTACCAGTTACTTTTGCTTCGAATCTTTCTCATTCTCCACTAATTATGACTACCACTGAACAACACCTGTCACAGGTGCATGTGCCAAGCTCTGGTGGTTAGACAACTCGCTGGCCAACCATGGGAGATTGGTAATACCGTTAGAAACCTCAATGCTTGCTTCAAAACATGGACCTTTCCACGGTCCATAAAACCTCATCTCCAGAGCTACTTTTGCCACGCCGGCAACGGGTTACACACCCCTAATACACATTGTTCCTGTGCTTTTGTGATATTTGTTTTTATCACACACATTGATGTACCTGCGCCATATCAGCTCAAATCATCCAGTTTCACCAATTCTTTGTTTCGAACAGTTGAAATGACAATCTGCCGACATACGTCAATGCCATCGGTCAATTTTTCCGCTCTCTCTGGTGAACGCTCAACACTGTGGTTCACCTGTATTCTACACCGAACCGTTTAACTTCTCGTTATTCTGACATCACATTCAGGCGGATTGAAGAGTTTGTTGTATATCTGAATATAATCAAAAGAGGGAAACAAACTTATAGTGTGTTGAAGTGTTATTAACGGACAAAATGGTGAGAGCCTTTATTTTGCCTTGCTTCGTCTTGGCAATCTTAGGACATCAGGTCGTCCAATTAAGAGTCTGACCTGTGCCCCTGCAACAACTGGGCTGAACCCTCAACTAGTGGGAATCTCTGTGGAATCGTAAACTGCAACACGTTCCTCACACCATCGAAAACCCTACATCCGTTCACTACATTAACGAACGAATAACTACTTCTATACAAGGCATTGTAAAAACAGGAAAAATACCTGAGCAAAGACATTTGCTTTAGCTTTTTTACTTGATGAAAATAAACTTTTATCAAAAACAGAATTAGTGAAATGAACTAGCATTTTCCATAATAATTTTGTTTGGAATACGCGAAAAAGGAATGCCTTTCACTTAGCGGTGGACTTGTAGGCAGTTTTATTTGATCTCTACGCGCTTCATCATCTCCGTAAAGACCTTAGAAAACAAGCAAGAAGAAAGAAATTGATGCTCACGATTCATTCTCACCATTTATAATTCGCTTGCAAAAGCTCTCAATTACAACAGAACGATAATGGACAAAAGCAACGGAGCAAAAGTTGCTGTGTACAGAGGCGTCCAATGCACAGGTTTTTCATCAAGTAATTGATGCTGTAATCGCGCGTAACGTTTTTGGTATAACGTTAAGAACGCCTTTGTGTGCGGAATATTCTGAAACATCACGGCGGCAATTTGATTCGTTGTTAACAAGCGAAGAAACTTCCACAACTTTGCTTCAAACTTAGTACACATTCAAAGTTTCAGTAACTTTTTTCTTTGTGTTGTTTGGATTTCAGCAATTGTTGGTAGGCGGACGACTGAATTGTGCTTTATGCCGAAGCGCTTTGATTTATCGCCTTCCCGTCTTGGAGAGTACTGTGATTCATTCCGTCCTCAAACTTGCGACTGAAGCGCGGAAAATGAACTCCTGAGCTATCGCCGCCCTTGGTAAATTTTCAGACCTTGGTCAATTTCAATTTATAATAACTCTTTTACATTCAAACTGCTGCTGCTTCATGTTAGCACTTCGTATTGCTTTTAAGGAAAGACGATATTCGGCAAATAACTTACACTTAAGTCGTGAAGTTCTCTTTCCCCAAACGCGCGTTGATTTAGAATAAAAAAGAACGCTATATTTTCTCTGACTTACTTGCACAAATACATCAAGTCACTTCATGGTTGTCTTTGGTCTTCACAAACAAAAACTTAAAAATAGTGCCGTGACTGTAATCATTGCATTTTGTGCAAATGGAATTCGACCAAAAAGCACTTGTCTTCAGTAAATGTCGAGTGTTATTTAAACTTCGCTCGTGTGTGAAGTATGATGCTCATGGTCGTAACCAGACACGAAAAAAGTGCAAACAATGCTCAAAACATCGCAGTCGACTGTTGTTTCTGAACTTCACCATCGGCATTTTCAGCATTACCAGATCTTCTCTTATTCATTTTGGTTCAAGGTAAATACAAGTATTTTCGACGTGTTCAATGTACCAGCACAAGTTATTGGTTATAGTTCTTTAAAACAATTATGATAATAACACAGTTCTACCTTCTGGACGTGCCTCTAATTTGGGAGGCATTTATGTGTAAACAGCAGGTGGACAACCTTCAGACGTTTGCACGCTGCAGATTCCCAGACCCCGACCCCTGTCCTTTCTCGCAGCTGGTTTGCGCAACGCAACCGCAACCGCTCGAACTTCGTCGAGCGTGGGAAGCGTGATTCAATCAGAGTTTATCGCTTGTTTGCGCAGAGGTGGTTACCACCAGTTTAGTTGAATTTCAAATTCACCAACAGCTGATTGATCATGTGTTTCACACAGGCACACCTTTCAAAAACATGATTTATTAATTCTTGTGTCTATGGAAATTACTACCAGCCTAGTTCTCCTTCCACGTGCTACTACCTGTTCACAAGAGTTGTATGCCTCCACGATGGTACGCAGATAATAACACAAAAATAAACACATTTCAAATATTTTCTGAAACTTTTGGTGTTGCATGGGATCATACGCCTCAGAAAGTAACTTGCAAGACCTTCAACAATTGAGCAGCTTTCACAGTTGATCTGTTTTCTAATATTCTGTGGTTCTCACTGAGAGAGTAACATTTTTCTTGAAGGAAAGCAACTAGGCAGCGCTGTTGAAAAAGGCGGTAGGTATGCTGCTTCATGTGAAAATGAGTCATTATATAATTTCCAAAATCATTGCAAATCACAAATAACATTTTGCAGTACGATGACATGTGGCTCCATGAGGTAATGGTAAATGATTTATCTGAGTAACTTTTTGCATGTTTCAGATCTCAAACAAAATTGTGTTATTCATGGAACAAACGTCACTATATTAAAATAAGCATAGTGTTTAAACACATTTGTATTGTTGAACGTGCTTGAGATATATTAATTTGCAGCTGCATTTAACGTTTGGTTTCATGTTAATCAACCATATTCCTCCGTAATTCAGGCAGTTCGACATTCTCCATTAATCGATGTCATGTCTCCAACAACGGAAACCTGATCCAGTGACATGGAAATGACGAACCCGCGAGGACATTCGCACTTTTTAGCGAGATTGTAAATTTCCAACGACGAAAGCAAACGCGGCCAAATCATGAAACTCTGAATGCTGCCGCTGCAAAACAT
>JGI24021J15306_10007077_pt1 | contig 13608 bp, 8 predicted proteins | sample Ectturendosymbi1_FD_15306 | JGI IMG/M metagenome (IMG submission 15306) | reverse complement strand
ACGTGTTCTACGTGACTTGGCATTGCATTCACTAGATTCAGATACCTGACCGACTTTCAGGAAACCAGTAAGTGTAATAGTTGCTTCGTCACAATATCAAATATTCTTCAAGTGGAATACTGCTGTTTGGCCGACCGGTAATTAATAGCGTCTACAAACAAACTTTTCTCGCTAAAAACGACTAAGTGACACGCACATGTCGCACATATGGCTAAAAACATGAACATGGTGGGGGCCCTCTATGGTGGGGGGCCCTGGGCCCGGGTCCCTTGGGCTCCCCACTGAATCCGGCGCTGGTTTGACTGTGTAAAGCACGTACGACTTGCAGATCAGTTTTTAGCTTCCTCTGGGACCTGTACAACTGAACACGTCGTCTTTGAAAGATAATGCAACATGTTTTAAGCAATATGTTGTTTGTCCGTTCAAAACTAGTGGGTTCAATTATTGTTAGAGTAATAAAAGTCTGATTACAAGGTCATAATTTTTTCTACTGAGATTTGCATTCCGACAATTTCATTGACTTTGTGGGGTTGATATGACAATATGTTGCGTCATGTTTTTTACTGAGCTTTCATTTTGATAATGGGAATAAACTTCTAGTCATTCCCCGTAGAACAGAAGTTGTCGTAATGTACAGCCATGAGGCAGAAAGCGCTACTACAATGATGTTTGACCTGGAGGACAGCATTATGCAAGACGTTCATGGCTGGTGGAAGTGTTCCCCATGAAATGTTTGCGTTGATATTGCAAGAACACACATTGATAATGACAAGACCTCTCTAAAAGACTTTGGGGCTTCGTTGTGACACACCATTTCTTTTGACAATTCATTCGTTAAACTTCAGCATTCCTTCCCATCTCCCTCCACTCTTGTGAATGTTGCAAAAGTCATTATGATATAATGTTTCTGATAAGACGCTCACACAACAGTGCGTCGCAAGCCACATGCCTTCATCCCATGCAAACTTAAAATGTTGTGATGTGGGAGAGGGAGTAAATTCTGAATAAGCGTTTCGTCAGTACAAACCTTGAATGGCAGCAAGAACTTGTGTGATTTGCTTTCATTTATTAAATCGACTTTAATTTTTTTGGGGGGCCTGAGAGGCCATGGCGGTTCTTTGAAAGGCGGTATTCCAAACAATATGGTGTTATTTGCGTAAAATCAAACATTTTTCCCCCCACCAAATTTTTGGACTGGCGACGCTACTGGATTCAGCTAAAATCTAGAAACGTTTGCGAACAAAAAACTGCAAGATAAATTTTATTTGTTTATTTATTGTTTCAGTTCCTTGCAGCGTGTTCGATCGCAAAGGTTTGACAAAAACAGCCAAGAATTTCCTCAGATTTGCGTATTGGCCGGTGTATCGTTTAGATTTGATGTTTGTTGTTTGTACTGGCACTTGTGCTTTCAAGCAAATGATAAAGATACAATTTTTTGTTTTAACTTTCCAAGGAGAGCAAGCATTCATTCATCACAGTCTTGCTTTGCTCGACCTGCAAGCTTCTGTAGATTTAATGCGTAACCATGCGTGAAGGGTCGAGCGAATGCAAAGTTTGCGAAAGAGGAACTTACAATGTCAACTTTACCTCCGACCGGTGTTTTCCATGCCCAGCTGGCTTCGATTGTTTCTACAACAACGTCCAACCAAAGGAATGCGACGCTGGAACTTACAGCGCATTAGGAAGCACTCATTGCAAAGGTGTGTCTTTGGATGCGTTTGGAGGCATCATCCTCAAAATAATGACTATTGCTGACTTTTGTTGTTATGTAAAAGCTGCCATACAATGCGAACTAGGGATGTACAGTATGTCTTAATAGTCAAAAGCTTGGTAATCTGTCTCGATGTCTGTCAATTTATGATTGTGGCCTTACATATTATGCTTTTTACAAATCTGAAAAAGTTTGGTTGTGTGAACACTGTGTTGCTTGTTGAGCAGAAAACAGAGTGTTTTGTTTGGTGGCACTTTCACAAAACCCTTTAGTGTAAAAGAATATTCAGTTTTAACCTCACAGAACATCTTAGTTATTGATTACCACACTCTAATAAAGGACACTGAACTTACTGTTAAGGTTGTCCGTCTGGTGAATATGCGAGCGTCAACGGCAGTGCCAGTTGCACAGTCTGTCCTAAGGACCACTTCTGTTCTGACCCTGCTGCAGATCCTGCTCCATGCACTGCTGGAACTTTCAGGTATCCTTTCAACAGTTCTGGCAACAGAACAATGTTTGTGTTTGCTCATGCCAAACAAAGCATGTTGTTTCATATTAAGCGACTTCTTAACAACGCTAACTATTTACGTCTCTGGAAATGACTTCAAAATGAAGCCTCCACGTTGCTTTTGCTGCAATTACAAGGTAGTGCAAAGGGAACAAGTCTCCATTCCTCTTTCTAATTCAATTTTGTGTCAAACTTCCATCCTTTTTCTTTAATTAATATTTCCTCAGATGTAGTGCATGGCAATGTTCCAGAATAAAACGAACCTGTCAATCATTTACTCTTTTTTTCACTTTCACGTTGTTGTTGACGAAAAGTTCCACGCTTGACTGCTTTTGTTAACTTGCCGTGATTGTATTTGCCCTGATACGTCATCAATTGATTTTCTGTTTCCACCTGACTCATAAATAAAGTACAAGTTGACGACTGGCTTTACTTTTGGTTCGACAACTCAGCGCTAATGCCGGGATTGTTGGCAACCCTCCGAAAGTGGCAACCTATCGATAAGTTGAGGCTCGGAACTGACAATACTTTGCTGGACTGCGGAGTTTAATTGCAGATAAATCTCTTATTCTGCAGTGATTTGTTGAAGGAAGTACTGGGACATTTACTAGTTGCAGTTTGAGACCATGCTGCTAGAAGCCCAGTCTTCTCGCTTTCTTTGCACCCTGTTGGTCCTGGCCATGGATTGGCGGCCGTGGTTAATTATTAATCTTTTCTTGTCCAGCTCATTGAACAAACCTTAAATGTCTTAAGTTTAACGGCAAATCATGAAATGAAAAGATGTGAGGCAACATTGGCAGCAGCACGTTGTATGCTTGCGACAGAATAGGTCACAGGCTTCAGTTGTTTAAAAATCTTCGATGATCTGGCTGAAACATTTGAAACCAGGATGCATTTAATATTTTGACTGATTTGATAAAACTGATGGTTTGGTTAACGCTTAACTTGGTAATCATACAAAGTTGTAAAAGAAATAATAACGCAGCAACTAGTTTCAATGAATTTTGTTAGGTGTTCTGGTGAGCAACTATTCCCGTCGCCAGCAAAACCTTGTTGAGATTGTTTGATATTTTAATATTTTGAGATGAGCAATGTTATAGTATTTTTTTTTCAATTGATACACCTACCATTTCATATTTTGCTTAGCTATTCCTTGCCATTGTGATGCCATGAATTGAATTTTGTTGAAAAGATCAGAGTGTGGATTGATAGATTTGCTAAGGTTTGAGTTGATGTGAAAAACCTGTTATGTCGTTAGTAAACATAGAGGTATGCAACGTATGTGATTAGCAGTGCGTTTCTACCATTTGCCTTATTCACACAGTCTTAGTCAAAAGCGTACATATCAGTTCTGGCGTTCAGTTTGATTTCACCTGCTCCTCAGTTTCTGTCACTTCATGCAGTGATTACTGCGATTGATCTTATCCGCTAGAAACAAACCCCCCTCCTGGTTGGTGCCGTTGTTTCTGACATGACGTCATAACACTGCATTGTGTTCAAACTTGTCATAAACAAAACATGTTACGCAGCGAACGACCTTCGTGCAGTGATGTCATAAGCGCAACGATTTTTTCATAGTAAATAATTTGCTTTTTCATTGATCAACCCGAAGATCTATTGAGAGACACCATATTCGTAACACCGTTTTTCTGCTTTGGAATTTAAAAGCCCCTTGTTGATTCTCGACTTCATTAGCGGTTACCACGTAAAGTTAAAAAGCCTGATTTCCTAAAGAATGGGGAGTTTTTCGGTAAAATAAAAAAAAATCATTTTGTAGAAAATGGGTAAATTTGCAATGACGATGTCTATCTTTGCAATCAATGTTTTTGAAAACTAAATTTTAATTTGCGATAATCAATGAAAGTATCAAGATTGCATGTTGTGCCTGTCAGATATGCTTGTTGTTTGTCGTTTGTTCAAAGTATCTTCAAGGTGTTTTTTTACAGTGCAACTGACATTAGCAGGTATTTACAACAGTGAGGGTTCTGATAAAATGGATTTTCACCTAAACTTCTTTTACTCATGGATTTTTGATGTTCTGGTCCCAGGCGAGTTTAATATCGCAACCAGCTCTTGCAAACTTTTGTGACTAACCTGATCAGTGATCACCCGTTCACATTCTTGGCACTGTGGTGCTTTTGAAAGTTTCTTTCAAGCGTCATTACTCGTCACAATGCAAACAATAGTTCTGGTTTGGTCATAAACATGTCTGAGTTTGTTTGTCGATACCTTCATTCGATTTCCTTCGTAGCGAAAGCTTTGTTCAGCATCCCGGTCTCAATAGCAGTGTCCAAAACAGAAGGATCAGTGTTTTCTCAGTCGCAACAGCAAACTGTCTGAACCCGGACGTGACAAGGCTTGTCTACTGGAGCTTGACGTAACAGCAAATGTCCTTTGTCTTTTCGCAGAGTCGCTGTCTGCTTCTCGGAAGAACAAAGCTTTCATTTGACTATAAAGCCATCTGGCGATCCAGTTCACCCTTACTATTTTATGATCCTTGACTATTTATCTAAATTCCCGGCTGTACTTAACGTATTTCCAGGCAGGCAACACCGGCTCGTGTGTTGGCAATTTGCTTCAAAAGTGAGAATACATCAACAACTTGCCTTTCGGATGAGACTTATTATTAGGCTGTGATTGTAGTGAACCAACACATTATTTGAAAACTATGCTACAAACACGCATGTTGTGGTGATTTTCAAGTGAAGCTTGATTTCCTTTCTTTTTCTGTGTGTTAAAAATCAGGTTGAATTGTTAAAATCTTATGAACGAGATTTTATCAGATTAATTGTCACCTTATTTTTATTTACTCCATTAACCTCCGTGTCAACGGTCCTTATATCACGATGTCAACAGTTGAAATATTTTCATAAAATATTGCACGGTGTATTCAGTAGTTGCATTGATAATTCTAGCTAAAAAGTGCCATTTGATGAACCTTACACGTATCACAGAATCGTCCTACGTGCTGTTTTGTTATCGGTATTATGCTCACCCCTGATTGGATGTTCCTCAATTGTTTATCACAACAATGATGTCATCAGCTGACGACCTACTTTATCGTTTGAACCTTGTTTTGCGCAGATTGCTTGCTGCTGTGTCGAAATCTTTATTCCTTGGTTCTTTCAATGTCTTAAATAAGTTGTTAAGAATGATAGCATTGTTTTTTTTCTTCTTTGCTTTTTTCACCGCCTTCAGTCCTCCGGGCTCAACGCATTGTTACGTCACTGCAACGGGAACATTTTATGACGCAGCCACCGGAACCACTCAAGCGTGTCTGGTGAGTGTTTGAAAAGTTTCAAAAGACAGTCATAAAAAGTTGATGAGCTTGCGTTAAGCTGCAGTCGGTGTTGCTGCCTTGTCAAATTGTTTATGGCCTGAAGCTGATTCCAAGGTATACTTTGCTGGTGAATGGCAGTCTTGTTTGCGTTGTATTTATTCTGATTTCATGCAAGCGAAACAATTGACAGTTTCGCAACTTCCCGCTCATGTTATATACACAACGCCACACCACCAGATTCCCAATCATTGGCATCGTTGGAAACGATTTTGAATTTCTTATGTAATTTCATGTCGCAGCATTTTACCTGGAGCCGTTCGAAGGTAGGCACGATCTCCTGCTATTGGGATTGAAATCTGATCTGGGAACTTAAAATATGCATCCAAATGCAGAAAATATTGCATGAGCTATGAAGTATTGAACAAAAAGTTGTTAACAAATTTTTGCATTAGTAGTTGGACATCTTAAAATTTATTGAAAATTGTTTTCTGACATTTCTCATGCCAAACTAATTCAGGTGCGGCTTTAAAGCAGTGGTTCTAACTTCTTAGCTTGGTTGATCGAGCCTCAGTGCTTCGTCAGCCGAGGTAAGAGTTGAACCGAGTTCTGATTTATGTGCGTGCGCTAGAAAATGTCTAGCTACTGTTTCTTTTTAATAAATTATGTTGATATTTCCATTTACGAAGAGTTTGGGCAATGCGTGGGGGACCCGCGAGGCCATGTACACAATGCAGGTTGAAAAGCACTGATCAGGGCGTCTACAGCCTGGGCATGTCATATCGGCGCGTTGTGCCGATTTACTTCCACTCTCCCAGAAGAATGCTCTTGTGGTGGCAGTTCCTAGACTATGTTTGAGACAAAACAAAGCGTCAGGACTTCCTTATTTTTAACCGTTTGTTCCCTCAACTACATTGAACAGGCTGGAACTTACTACAACTCGTCTTCTTGCACGGATTGCCCGAAAGGATTTTACTGCCCGGGGTTCAAAGCTTTGCCTGAAGCTTGTGTGAATGGGACGTACCAGGACAAAACGGGACAAAGTTCATGCCAACCTTGTCCCGAAGGTGAGAGAAACGCTTGCGAGCTTCGTGCGTAGTTGTTGTGGCTTGCAGTGCAGTTCAACCTATGGTGTGGGGGCATTGTTGCGCAATTGATGCCGAACGTTTTTCTTTTCTTGCACCTCCCGCATTAACATCACTTTCGAACAATTGCCTTGAAATGTTTTTGTTGCCATTGGTTGCTTATTTTTGCAGGTCAGAGTTGTTTAGACCCAGCAGCGCCACCTGTGAACTGCACCGCTGGGCAGTTCAGCTCGCGAGGTGGCGTTACTTGCAAGGTTAGTGTTCTGTCGGTGGTGGTGTTGAAGAATATTTTACTTTTTGACAAGCAAGACAAACGAAGATGAAGTTAAATTCGAATTAGTGTTTAAAGTTAAACGTTTTGTTTCTTGCTTAAAACAGTAAAACTGCCCTTTCACCGCCCGCAGAAGCCAAGATCGTGCCAGCCACATTTCCGGCCATACCTCGCCAACCGCAATAGCTAGAAAATTGTTCAAACCCTAAAATCCGAAATGTCTTGTAGTTTCAATTAAAAAAACTTTCCAAATTTTGCGGGCGTTTAAGGGTTTTAACAACCTTGCGTCGACAAGACCAAAGTATTCAGATCACGTATGTGCTTACAACGGCTGCATAGACCGACTACTCCAGATGGTTTTAGTTCGGGTTGACTGCCAACACAAGAACAGTAATCGGGACTTTGTTTTGCGCGTTTTACTTTGGATTTTGTAGGTAATTTATGAAATGATTGAACTTTTCTATACACGACCTCTTCATAATCTCCATTTTCTTGTCATTGAACATATCTTCGCAGGCCTGCCCCATGGGGACGTACAGCATGACGAAGTCAAGTGGGTGCACGTCATGCCCCGCTGGTTCCGAGTGCCCAGGACAATCTCGCCTCGAAAAATGTGGGGCCGGGTCCTTCTCGGGCGAAGGGGATGGTTCCTGCAAAAGTTGTGCACCAGGTTTGTCGCACTAGACTCTTCCAACATACGTTCCCAGTTGATTTGCAAGTAGACGTTTTGTTAGAGCTCTTATAATTGTGAATCAGCCGCCAAACCTCTTCAGTAGTTTTTTCTGTGGATAAGTTCAAGACAAATGTCATCTTGGATTCAGCGATGCTACCCTGCCCATCTTGATACATAGCATTGCTACCCTGGCCATCTTGATACATAGGATGGAACAATTAAATATGTGGCATCAGCGCATTGCTTGCTTTGCAAGATAACCTCGTTTCATAACATTGCGGCTTATGATGCTGATGATTGTGCAAACGAATGCTTGAGTTGTACAAGTTCCCGACATTGGCTTCATGCATGGAATTAAAAATAAATCTTAAATATTTTGTACACAGAGGAGTTGTTGTTTGCTGTGTTTCAAAATTCTTCCGTTGTTTTTTGCAATTTTGATGAAACAATTTACTTTCCCAGGAACACACACAAACGGTGAGTCTGGATCCAGATTCTGCCAAACATGCCCAGGTGGGCACCAGTGTATCGACCCCGCCCTACCCCCGGAAATATGCCCAGATGGCAACTACAGCGAAACTGGTGACGTAAGTGTAAAGAGTTGATTAGCAACTAAAATTACACACTGTGTGTGGGGGTATCTCTTAACGAACAATACAGTGAATTTGGAGATTCTCAGCAGTTCGTAATTTGGGGATTCCCAGATGTCTCCGTATACTTTTTGCAGTTCCAAGGTTGGTCACCGTCCGTTTAAAGTAATGTCCGAATAATAACATGTTTTCCTCATCGACAACGCCTTTATTCAGTACTTGAAAAAACTCAATCGAATGCGTGAATGAAACCTTGTCAATTGGTCAAGATAAATTAACCAGTCAGGCCTCCCATCTTTCAAATCGAATACACTTCCACGTTATCGATTACTTTTACACAATGTTCACAGTATCCGTTATGAATGACTTGTGCAAAATATTTAAAATTGGAAGTTTTCTATCCTGTATGTGAGTGATTGTTGGAGTATCTTTTCAAAGCCTTCAGATGCGTCAAAAACGAAGAAAGTCACAAAAATGCATTAAAATGTGCTGCTGTGTTAAACTCCTGAATGTTAAGTCAGACTAACCACGGATCACATCCAGTAATGGGCGGTACTGGCTCTTCGATCTCACTCTCTGTTGTTGTTCTACTTGGCACTTCATTTATTAGTTTGTTTACAAAGATTCGGTCATGACGGCGACAAGCAACCTCTATTTCTAATATCGAAAATATAATTGTGATTAAAAATCACACACAAATTGTTTTTATGAATATAAGTATTTTTCACGTGTTATGTGATTGAAATCCATGCATTCCCTTCTGTTGGGTTGCGCAAAGCTTGCAGTTGAAGGATGGTCAACTCAGTTGTTCGACACTATGCGATTGGGTGTGGGGAGTTCTCAATCTTTTTGGTCCATGGATCATCTTCCAATAAATATTTAATGGCCACTTTGCTATTGCTGGCACTTCATTAACAACTAGTCGAAAATGTATTGCGCATGAGTCAATGAACATTTATCAAGGATTTATGAAACTCATTGTGGGTCAAGGATTTATGAAACTCATTGTGGGTCACTAGAAATTCCAGAATGGGTCACCGGGGGTCACGGTGAGAATTATTGGGATAGGTTGTGGCAGACAAGATGACCAAAAAGTTTTCCTTAACTCCTGGTCTGAGTGCATCTGTGATGAGAAGTTTAATGTTGTTATCTTGTTAAAGATAAATTGATGGTGATAATCTCTGGAAAGACTTTGGTCGCAGTGAAGTCATTTTCTTCCACCAAATGCAACTTTTGTATGTTAGGTTAAGTGAATTAACTTATTTTAAAAGGACTTCCCATTGAGTCACCCCCTTCAAAGTCAGACGCCAGTTTCCTTATCGACAGATCTTTTGTTGCAGTGGATGACTTGCCAGAAAACGTTATCCGTTTGCGAGTAAATAGACGCCGGATGATAAATCCGGTGCTTGTTGGATCCGAATCAAGCTGAGACAGAATTGTAGCATTGGAAAAACGCCAGTTCCTTGTAGAAACCAGCGCGTGCTTTGCGAATAAAGTGGCTGATGACCATTTCCTACCAGGCAAAACGTGCAGTGCTGGAACAAAGCTTTCTGTGTATCACTGTTGCTCTGCAGGATGAAAAAATCAAATCCACACAAAACAGTGGCTGAAAACCCTGATATGTTGAACCGCTACAAAACGCTGCCTCATGTCAAACGGGATTCAAAGAAATCAACCCTTTTTTATTCAATGAAGTAAAATAGATGATCACCTCAGAAAAATTTGGACCAAAACAAACAACAAGACTCCAATTTTTTCGTGCTACACTAGAATGTGGATTGTGTTTTCTGTTTAATCAAGTCTAATGTTTGTGGTGCCGGTTATAAAATCCGTCGCTAATCCAAGAACGCTGGCACGGAGTTGGATTTATTAAACGGGGTCTGCTACAAATGTAATATAGTTTATGTTCAGCAAATTCTCCCAAGATTGAGGTCTGAACAGGCTTACGAATGTCACCCGTCAGCAAATGTGAAAAAGGTTCACGTTTGTCCTGTTGCGATCGGAAATCCCGAGCGGCAAGTGCACAAAGCTCCGCACCGTGGCAGCAAGCAACAACAGAGATCATGCGTCGCAATCTCTCTTACTATTGCTTGCTCGCGCTACATATACAGTGGTGTTATTCTTCGCGCACATCCCGCTCGTGGTGAATCACACAATCAACGCAACACCACCGGAGAGGTTGCAACAGTACCACAACGCCAGGCTTTGCAGGTCATGACCTTAAACCTCACTTTTCACCTGGTTTCTCCAAGTTGAATGAAGTTGATTTTATTTGGCGATAATTAATATTCAGCAAAAAAAACACAAATTAATGCATGGACGCCAGCAGGCCATTGAAGGAACCGGAAAGTTATAGAGTCGATGCCCCTCAGCAGTTGAATTAGTTTTGTTACTGTCCAGTTTGAACTCGTGGTGTTGCATATGCGCGGGAATGAGACGATCAACACAGTTACGCAGGGAGTGCAAGGAATTACGTATTTGACATTTGTCGTCACTCCGAGTAGTTTTCTTTCCATCTATTGGTGGAATTGATGAAATGACGGGCTGCTGTGATGATTTGGACCCTGGTACTTCTTTTTTGCTTCTGCTCGGAGCAAGGACTATACGCTTCCTACGAACATATTTCTTATATTTTTTTCCATCTTTTTGGTTTCTCATTCACAAAACGTTTTCACTATTGATGATGTTTGGAAGAGAAGCGACAAAATACCGCTCGACTTGTACGAGTAAAAGTGATAACACAACACATACACTCTTTTCAACATTTCGAGTGAAGTGGATCTCACCTTCCAGCGTGTGGAGTAGCCACAGTTTGAGGCCTCTCCTACATAAATGTAGCCACAGCAACGCCTTCAAGTGGTACCCGCTGATATTGCAAAAGCTGCTGTATAAGTGGCGCGACCGGATTGCTCAAGGGTATAATTTCTGCAAAAACTGCCATAAAATGCGCGAAAATGATAAAAATTTTGACGCTAACATATCACTGACACCCGCGGCTTGCTTCTAAATCTTAACTTTGAAATGCGTTCCCTGTTGATCTTTTATTACCGGTCATGATATTTATTTTTAAAATCCTAGACACAATGCTTCAGCTGCCCCCCTGGAATGTTCTGTCCAGACGCATACACCCTCAAACCCTGTCCTGAGGGTACTTTCTCCGTAGGTGGCGCTGGCTCAAGTGGATGCGGGGACTGTCCGGGCGGCCAATCATGCCTCAACAAGTCACAAACACCAGTGTCATGCATGGCTGGACAGTATTCTAAAGAGGTGAGTTACGCCCTCGTGAACATGATGATGCCGTCATGATTAGGCGTTTGTGTCGAACCAGCTTGGTTTGTGGAGAAGAGACTATTGCTGTAAATGTATGTTCAAATTTGTTGAAGGAGATGGGATTGCATCGCTCATGTGAAATGTTGTTGTCGCCCTGTTGTCTTCATCAATAGAATAAATCATATCCTTCGAGATTGATCGTCAACAAATGCAGGCTTTTTATTAGTTTATAAGATCGTTTCATAACGCGTCGCGGCTGCTGGCTATTTTGACTATTTTCTGTTCAGATTAGAAAATTGTTTGAGGAAACTCAATCGGACCCTGAACTTGCTTTCAGAAAGTTACTGGCTTTTTTTAAATGAACAGTAAAGTTTTATCGGTTTCACATTTTTATTTAACAACATAGCTCAATGTAGACTCTGTGTGAAAGCTAATGCAATGCTTGCATCAGGCTTTTTTGAACAGCTCTTGCATTGTTGCTTTAACGATTTATCCCTACTATTGTTATAACATGAACATGTCATGACTGTTTGTGATCAAATCTCATGAAAAGTTTCGTACTTTTTGCCAATTAACTGCAATCCACAACGTTTTATTCAACTGTAAGCATATTGCGTTCTCTTATCCACTGAATGTTGTCTTTGTTTTTTTCATGATCAACTCTGTTTGTCTTATATAAAAGTTATAAATGATTTCAACCTGTCTAGGGTGAAGCAGTTTGCAAAGAATGTCCAGCAGGAAAGAGTTGTGTCGATCGTTCTGCCGATCCTGTGGACTGCCAAGCTGGTGAATACAGTCTGGCTGGAAATGGCACGTGCTTCGCTTGTCCTGCTGGTTAGTCGGCCGTTTGAAGTAAACGATGCATAGAAATTAAATTATGGCCATTTCTGTTCATTGATGGATCGACAGTTTCAGGAAATTTATTGCAATTTGTGAATGATGAGGTTTCCTTATGAAAAGTCTTGTTCAATCACAATTTGCGTTTTTTATGAAAATTCCCCAAAGTGCAGTGACATCAATGCAGGTCACTAACTGACAAAAATATTGCATATTGTTGTAGATGAAAAATGTAAAATTCAGGACTTTATCATGTTATATGAAAGTTAATTTCCATGTAAAAGATAACAACACGCATCTTGTATTCATGTTTTGTTGGGTTATCACCCACAGGTTACTTCTGCAAGGTGCCTTCCCTTCTACCAGTCAAATGCCCGTCTGGTACGACCACCAATGGGAAGAGTGGCTTGACTGGATGCGAGGATTGTCCAGCTGGATCTGTGTGTCTCGATCCAACGTAAGCAATCAAAGTGAAAAGATAGTTTGATGGAAAATGTATCAGGCGTCGCTGTTTCCAACCAAATTGCTTGTTTCCAATAATTTCATTGTGGTGTTCAACAGACATTTTCAGAATTTTTTCGCACGCATATGAAGTAAAATTCATAAGTTACTTTCACGTGAAACCCTGAGCTGAGTTTTTTAACTTTGTTTTTTTATCATTGTCTGTGTTCATGAACCTTGCGCATTACAGGACCTTGTCCACCCCCTGTGATTACCTTCCTCCTGGTTCTACAGAGTGCCAAACATGCCCTGCAGGCGTCAGTTGCTCAGGGGTGAGTTCCTCGTTGGCTCTTTCTGTTTGTTCCGGATTTCTTGATTACAGTAATTTACTAGGAACACAAGACATTAATGATATTTTCTATAAACTGATCTATGACAGTTTGTAGTTTTTTCGTCGTCGTCGTTTGAGCGAGTTCTTCATAACCACTGCTTGGCCGCACTAGACATCGGGACAGGCCTCGAACAGCCATTTTACTGTCTCATCGTCCAGAACCGTCAGGCTATGCTGCCGTAGGCGATGAAGTCGGACCCAGGCTCTTCTTGGGAGGATTATTCTGGGAGGATGGGTGCCGGTGTCGAAGATGGCAATACGGAGTCTTGTGGGGTTGTCCACCCATTCCGCATTCCACTGGCAATCCGCCCACTGCGCCACACGTATGTTGTTGTTGTCAGATCAACTGATGAGTTGTTGTGCGGCGGGTACAAATGGGTGTCTCGATTTGAGGCGCCATGAGTTTGCACTCAGTGGAGAGGTAAGTGCTGAGTGGATCAGATGTCCAGGCTCCATGACACGGCGTCCCAGAGATAGTGTGGCTCCATTGCGACGAAGCTCAGCAGGTTGGATGCCTGCGAGGATTGGAAGGTTGTCCGCTGGTGTAGGACGCA
>JGI24021J15306_10007076_pt1 | contig 13609 bp, 13 predicted proteins | sample Ectturendosymbi1_FD_15306 | JGI IMG/M metagenome (IMG submission 15306) | reverse complement strand
AGCCTGATTTATGAAGATTAGTGCAATACACAAGGGTTCTTACTTCCAAAACAACTATTCCTAACACTGCCAAGCCACTCCCAGCTGATCAGTAGCCAATTCAAAATATTTAAACAAACCTTCTTATCACATGTTGTGCACAGCTTTCAGCCTTTATAATGAATGAGCATCTTCTCAGTAATGCTTTATTTCTACACATTAAGGGATATCTAAAACTGGCAGATAGCGTACATTTCAAAAAGTATATTTTAATTGCTGTAGTAGGCTATCTTCTACTTCTTTCACCACTGATGACATGTAAAATGCAGAAGCAAACGGTTTTTGGCAGGGGGTGATTTCTGAACATTTGGTTAAGATTCTTGCCTTCAAAATAAGAAATCCTAGCAACACTGCCAACCCAAAGCCCTAAACTGCTATCAACTGTAAAACTACCCATCCTCGCCGACGTGCCTTGTCGACTGGTAATTATGTTGGTATTACACTTCTAAAACTGAACTCAACACACAGTTAGAATAACGGCGCAGTCGTATCTTATCTGGAGACAGGCACTGAATGCCAGCCGTGCTAGGTGCTAGCCTAGTACCGCGCGAACGAGACCACGCACACTTCATAACGAGACGTCTTCCTGTCGAGGTGGCCAACGCAATGGCTCGTTCAGGGCGCTGACTCAGCAAATCACGTTCAGAAACAGACCACTCGTTATCCATATATGGTAATGAGACAACGCCAAACTGACCATGTAAACGTAGTAAATGTGACGTACAAAACAGAGTTGACCAACGTTGTTGCGCTGAATTTCTTCACACAGTTTGGCGACGCAGCCACGGGTCAGACCCTAAAGTAGCGCCGATTGCAGTTCTATATTATCGGGACATAAAATAATCGTCACGCATCTATCTTGGGTTGGCTTGCAGGACTATTACCATTTTGAAAATCTGAAGTCTCATTAACTGTAAATGAACAGGACACACAAACCATTCTTGACATCAAAATAACATGCTTGCCACCCATTCCACCAACTAGCTTTTTTCACAACAACAATTTAACTTTTACAGTGTGCAGCACAGCGGCCAAACCGGAACACGTACTTTGAGATGGTTTTCCTGGTCGCGGCACTGATCTGATTGTAAAGAACCCTCTCGGAAGGCGACATTTCCAGCTTGCACAAGACCACCTCCTTCGTCGGCAAGTCGACGATCGGCTTTCCGTCCACTTTCTGATCCTTGGTGCGTCGCATGCAGATCGCTCCCAGCAAGCATTGCACTCTCCTGTGGGGCCGACAAGTGAGCTTCGGGGTGTAGTGGTAAAGTTTTGAGAGAACCGTTTAAAAGTATTACCAGGCTTGTCCATGGGAATGGGACAATGAACTTGAAATCTGTCCCATCGTAAGGGACTTAACGTCATATAGCAGGAATTTTCTGAAGTTTAACACCGTTTTCATATGCTCACAGCACAGTAAATATCAGACTTGCAGGCTCAGACCATGGCCTAGTGAAGTAAAGACTTGCCCTCGAAAATAAGGTTGTTGGGGTCTATTTTAGGTGACAACTGAAAAAAAGCTCACCCAATTTTCGTAAGTCCCCTAATTGGGGGTTTTGGTGTGCCTTATCCACGATTCTGTAGAAGCTAGACATTAGACGTGCACATATTATTATATACTTCACACATTACTACGGTCGTTTCATAGGAATCCCATTGGGTGGGAAGGGACGGTCACAAGATCCCGTGGGGATGAGACAAACAAACAGTGTACCATGGACAAGCCGGCGGATTCCTGCGCGTTGCTTGGTAGGATACGAGGCTGAATGTCCAAGTCAAAGCATGGGCGGTTTGGGAGCCTTCATGTACCATGTCAACCAACTCCAGCAGCTTGGTAGTAAAATTACACTGCTAACTTAATTTCGAGGGAAAACACGGTCATTATTTTTCCAAACCTGTTTTTTTCGCTGAGATTTTTTGGTTGTCTGTCCGAAAAAGCCTACAAACGTTTTGTCATCTTTCGTTTTCGGGCATGTTTCGGGCGAATTGACTCATTTTTTTTTCGGTCATTTAAAAAAATTCGGTCAACGACTGAAATAAAAAATAGTTCTGAACGAGAGCAGAATATGACTTTGTGAAAAAGATTGTTTGCCACACGCGGCCAGCAGGTAAGCAAACGAAGCGTTACTTGAGTCAAGCTACGCAGTCCTGATTGTGACGTACAGCTTACTCGCACAAGCTTTCACATTCATACCAGAGCGACATCGGCATTAACCGTTTGCACACAAAAACAACGCGACGTCCATTACTTGAGCGCGGCTTTCTCGCCGTTTTTCAGCGGCCGTTCAACGATCCTTCGCCACCACGACCTCTCGGTGAAGGGCTCCAGTCCAAGAAACGACACCAGAGAATAGAGATCCTTGATGGAGTTCTGTATCGGCGTGCCTGTGAAATAAAAGCTTAAAGTCTGCTGCGAGCGAACGATAGTGGCGTCACAAAATGCACAAATGAATCGCTGGCAGCGTTCCCTCTAAGGCGCGCAACTGCGCCGCCAGACCATTTGCGCTGTGAAATCTCATTCTCGCGCACTTGCAGCTTTCCAGCTTCTGAGCTTCCGACCAAGATTCAGCAATAAAACTGTACAAGTATATTGTTGCGATCGGAAAGCCCGAGCGGCAAGTGCGCAAAGCTTCACACTGCGGCAGCAAGCGACAACAGAGATGATACGCCGCGATCATTGTGTTATTGCCTGTTTGTGCCACATATATATGAGTATTGTTCTTCGTGAACATCCCGTTCGTGGTGAATCGCACATTCAACACAACGCCAAAGGAGAGGTTGCAACAATATAAACATTGGAAATGCAGGAAAACAGAGAAGGAATGTAAATTAAATGTGCACTTTGTTCGTATCTTGATAACATTTTGCACTATTCTAAAAATTCACAAAGTTTGTAATTCATTTGAAACTCTGCAAGCTCAGTCCTAAAATATACATGCTCACTAAAAAATCATTTGCTCAATGTAAAATTTCGACGAGGGAACACTTCTCGCCGGTTCTCATACAAATTTGCGGAATGAAATAAAAAGAATTCCGTTCGGAAAAAATTGCCTATCAACATTTGATACCTGATAGAACCCACTTTCGCGGAGACTTGAGCGCGTAACAGGCCTTCGCCTGTAACGAGTTCGGGTTGCGGATCACGTGACCCTCGTCGAGAACGACACGCAGCCACTTGGTGGCGTACAAGCAGCCGGATTTCTGCAAGTTTCATGACTACCATGAAAAGGCGATACTGGCACGTAGGCATAAAACAAAAAACAGCAAGAAAATCACGTTTGGGTTGTTTCTGCATCTCAACAAAACCCCAAGGAAATGACACATGCCCGCAAACCTTGTATTCGTTGGCAAGGGTCTGGTAAGTGGTAATGACGACGTCTTGGCGGTTCAGGAATTCCGTTTCGAATTGCGTTTTCGACGTCCCGTGATAAACAACCATGCTCAGCGGCGCGGAACGACGAAGGTGTTCCTTGACCTGGTGCTAAGTTATGAAATGCCAGAATCAAATTAAAAAGAAGATTAGGTTTGCAAAGTGGCAACAACTGCTAATTCATCACACTTTCACTCGTCCGCTGGAGACAGGTTCGATGACGCGTTGCTATGCTTCATCACAGAAAGTTTTGAAAAATGCGAGGCCAGCGCTGAATGACAACATCATAATTTGTAAGTTCTTTATTTTCTCCAGCGGTACAGTTGGCTGAGCTCGCGCCGCCAACCCAGTAGACTGGGTTCGATTCCCGGTCGGGTCTTACCGAAGACTTGAAAAACGGCAACTACGGCCTGTCAGACCTCGTGCTCGGCGTTGATGGGCACTGCCATTGACTCGCCACCAGTGCAGTANTCACTGTAAAGTATCTGTGTGGCCAGNGGCGCGAGCAAACAGAAGTGGNCGCTGCAGATCACTCGTGNCACTCCGAAAGGAGTAGAAAAACCCGAGTATAAACGAAACTGAACAGATTCACCTGCTCTGCACAACAAACTGACCAGTTGGCACCGAGTAGAAAATGTAACCGCACACATGCAGGACAGCCTGCACGCAGTTGTTCAAAACGAGCTGCTGCCGTTCGCAGCACCACACAGAGACACGAGCCAAGAACCGTACCTCCCAATTCGATATGACCGACAGCGGGCAGACGATCAGCGTTGGTTGAGATGATCCTGGCAAATAGAGGTTTGATGTTAAAGATTCCGAATTGCAACACAGCAGCTGGCATTTTCGGTTAGATCGTTCTATTTGAACGACGCTTCCGAGCGGGTTGTGGAGCTCGTACATATGTCTTTGCACGATCATCAATTACTGAACTGATTAAGTGTAATTATTTAACAGTAACAAAATTTGTTTCGTGGCCAGTCGTAAAACCACGACAAACGTATCCTGATGTGAAGATGGAGCAAGTCGTCCTTGTACAAATAATACCTGGGCCACGTAAGAAATAAGTTGGAGCGAGTTGTTTGGGTTCTTGGGGACAAATATTTAATGTTGTGCACTGGGCTGCTTCTGAAAGCAGTGGCGTAGCCAACCCAAAATTTTTTTGGGGGAAAATGGTTGATTTTGGGAGAGAAACAGTATTTTGTTTGGGACACCACTTCTCAAAGCACAAAATGATTAGATATCTTAAAAATTTGGGGGGTCATGGCCCGCTGATCACGCCTATGTCTGAAAGTTGTGCAAAATACGACGAGCGCCTTGTCCGGAACATGGATCCTTTTAAGCGCTTACTGCGGAACATGGATCCTTTTAAGCGCTTACTGCACAGTAATGAGTGAAAAAGTCACTCTCTTATTCGTGACAAGCATCCGTTCAAAAATACCTGCTCGGCTTCAGACAAACAAAGCAAAAGGGAGACAACAGTCGCCTCGTACTTTGCATTCATGCACTGCAGCGGTCGACTCACCTTTGATGAAAGAAAGTGTTTCGCTTCCAGTAACGGCATCGTCGAAATCCGAAGTCGGTGATGAGGCTTTTGTTCGTTCGTGTGCGATGTCTGGAACAATTGTTTCACGGTTTTCACAGACAGATAATCACGGTCAACGCTTCTGCGAGAAATCACCGCCGGCATAACTATACAATCGGTTTTATGAGAAAGCGAAAAGAATGACCACAAAGCGCAGCATCGTTGCTGATCGAAAGCTGCTTTTTTCTTCGATGAGACATTNCGGTCATTTTTTCGCTGAGACCTTTTGGTCACTGAGACATTTCGGTCATTTGTACCGTTTGCACCGTGGTCACNGAGAGATTTCGGTCATTTGTACCGTGGTCACTGAGACATTTCGGTCATTTGTACCGTAGCAGTATTGAAACTCGCTGCAACACTATGCATTAGTCCATATTTCTGACCGAAATGACTCAAAATTTCGGTCTATGACCGAAAAAAACTAGATCGCAAGAACTTAACAAAAACTGATGCAACCCGAGAGATCTCGTGCGCACGCACGACTCGTCAAGTGCGGGATGCACGCAGCGTTTCACATGAGTGAACCCAGCACGCACGGAGCGTGCCAAGGCCTCCACTAAACCAAGGCCTCCTGTAAACCACAGCCTCCACTAAGTCAAGGCTTCCTGTTTTTCTAGGAGGCCTTGACTAAACACACAACGCCTCCTGTTCCCGCGCAAGCGTGATCCAGCATTTCGGTGTACATCTGATGAAGCACATCGTGCTTCCATGAACTAACAACTGGTTCTGGGCGACGCGTTACCTAAACGACCACGTCACAAGCAGACACGCACCAGGCAAATAATCTTGGTCGTCGTTCGCGCGTTTCGCCTTCCTTCGTGGTTTTCTTTCTGAAATAAACACAAATTTGATGCAGTGAAAATCAACGACAACGATACAGAAGTTTATGAAAAAACGGACCAAAATTGCTGACAAACCAGCTGCGCTTAACGCGTCCACGTAAATCGGCAAAATATCCACAAAACAACATTATGATGCGAACCTTTTGCAGGAACCGGTTCTGAAAGGTCGAATCCGACCAGTTCATTATCATATTTTGCCGGTCGTTTGACGTTCCTGTAAAAATGATTGCAGTGAACCGGTTTGAACTGGTTTTGATCAACACGCAAGCAGTTTGGTGCTGAGGACGACAAAACCAAACAATTCATACAGAAAACAAAAGCAACCCTGCTTGGCAGTGACAGCCTACTGTAGTGTTTTTCAACCTTTTTGTTGCCGCAGTGAAACCTTCCGCAACTGTTTGCGTTGCTCGTGGAACCCTATGCAATGATCCAGGTGTCTATATTGCTATAACCGCATTAAACTGTGGTGGTGAATTTCGTTCCAGGCAATTTCGGTCTGTTTCGGCGAATTTCGGTCTGTTTCGGCGGAACCCCTGGCAGCCACTCGCGGAACTCCGGTTGAAGAAGATTGGCGTGCGGTGTTTTTTACAACAATTTGAAACAGACAGATGAAAATCGGGCGCGGACGCAACATAGGTGAAGTGAGCGCTGGAGACGGAACAACAATAATTCTAATTCCAGTAATTGCTTTGTAAACGGATTAGGACATTCAATCAGGGTAGAATGGATGCAACCATTCGCTTTACGGATTGCCACTTCAGAACTTGTGCTTATTCTACTGTATGTGCTTGCCCATTTCGCCTAGAGAATTTTGCGTGTGCGTGCGCGACTGCTCGCACACAGATCGGGTACGCTGACCTCATTTCCCCAGTCGAGTTCTTTGTATTGCCAGCGCACGGACCACGTGGATGTTTCTGGTGCTGCTGATCGTCGAAACATTGTCTGCTGCTAATCAGAAACCTCTTGTAAATAAAGATTTGTGCGCCAGGAAATCTGTGAAAACGAACTTTGAAAAGGGTGAGAGCCAACGCCTTGCTTCGGCTGGGCAACTTGAAGTGTCAGGCAGTTTTAGTTGGGAGTCGAACAGTACTCGTATGACTAGCCTGCCTCGTTGTGAGCAACGTTTGGGGAAACCGGCATTTCTGCATGAAACGACAACCTTACTCACAAGCAATCTCTACGCTGGCTAGGTCGGACCTTTGCATTGGCTACCCTCAAACCCATACAAGGGCAAACACCAACTGAACTCTACAACCCCAGTTTTTTCATTTTCACATCTTAAAATAATGTTAGCTTTCGATCGAAATTACAACCATTCGTGACTTTCTTAACGCGCAACTCCAGAGTCCAGTTGACATATGTCGATGTTCGACGCATGATTCGTGTCAACGATCGAGCTTTTGTGGAATTTAGAACTGAACTTGAATGACGCCTTTTTTCAGCCTCAGTAACGAATTTGTTGGACAGCAACACGCGAAACAAGTCACATGCAGTCGCGGACACGCCGTTGCACAAGGTAAGGAAATGCTTGAATTTCAAACCTTCTTGGTCGGGGTTTTCCTCTCGTCGCGCCCTTTTCTTTCATCTCAATATTCGCGTCGCAGGTGACGGAGAACTTTTCATCAATAACTGCATGTCAAGCGTTTCGTTTATTGCGCCGCCAACGAGTAGGAATAAACGGCTTTGCATAACAACTAGGCCAAGGCAAGGTGTGGTGTAACCTTGGGATGACATTTCAAGGAAACTTTGAACAAGTTTGAAATCGCTACAAAACAAAAAGCACCTCGCGTAATAAATCGCACAAACCAAATCCCTTCAGATAAGGTTGTTTTGTTTGCTAGAAGCGCTAGCCTTCCTAGCAGGACTCTCACAAATGCAATTCCAAAAATCCCCAGAACAGTACCAAAGAATCCCTAAATATGCGGTGGTGCACCATGGTAAGTGTCAAAAATAGAACCAAACATATTTGCAAAATGAACTGAAATGATTCATTTTACATTTTCAAACTTTATCGAAATCTTTACAAAACCCCTACAAAAAGTCAGAACTTCCAATCTAGGGACAAAACCCCACCGCTCCTGGCAAGTCCTACCCCGCTCGTCCTTAAATCGTACCGCGTTATAATACTCAGCGAATATCAGCGAAATGCGTGCTGCAAGTGAAGATGTTCGCATGTAAACTCAGGTCGACTGTTTCGTCACTATGACCACAAGAACAGTTTTCTACGTTAGTTGGATTCTTGCAGTCGTGCAAATGAAACTAAGAATGTTGACCTAAGGCAGGGGTGGCCTAACTTTTTGATCCGAGGGGGGAATTCGCGACTACCTGGTCACAGTGCGATTTACGTGACAGGAAGCAGCCAATGCTGTTGCGTTGCTGTCCACAGTCGGAAACGTGGTGCTTGAAAAACATGCAAGGTATTTGGCGGGACAGATTAAATTGGTCGGTGGGCCGGATGCGGGCCTTATAGTTTGCCCACCGTTGACATAAGGTATACGTAACTTTATCAACAAAAGTCAGTCCGTNCCCCTTGACGCTATCACTCAGCTTACGAGGTCGTACATGTGGAGAGCACGGTTTGAAANAAAGTAAGCGTTGATAATGATGTTTTGCGCGTAAAAACCCTGTGCAATGCTCCACACAGCACTTTCACGTTTAAAAACCAGAGCTACCTGGTTGCAAAAACGTGCCAACAAAGCTTTATACCACTGTACAGTGCGTTGCAAAAAGCCACATGCTTGATAATACTCAGTTCTGTGGAGGTAGTAATAGACGACACGTTACTAAGGCAACTGAGTACCGTACGAGTCAGTGGAGTAAAATTTCAGCATGTAGCAAAGTGAGTCGTCATTAAGAACTCTTGTTAACGAGTGACAGGGTGCCAATTCTAACGCTGGCTTCCCACAGCGATCCGTTCACGAGCAGCTACTCGTGCTTTTATCACACAACTGCTGCTTGTTGCGTGGATGACTCGAGCTGACGCCAGCGCAGTATCAGCCTCGGGTAATTCATCATAATTCAGCTGGGTGATGTTTTACGCCGAAACTTATTAATCAAGGCATGCAACATCAGCTGCAAACATGTAACGCAAGCTGCAGGGGGTTGGTCGTGACGTCACATGCAGAACGAAACCGGGGAAGCGAGCAAACCATTGTGATGGTGATGACGCCAGTGAAAAAAATGAAGTTCATGAGAAAATGACTGGCCGATAGTTTTACGGCGGGTATCGCAAATTTCGTGTGTGGCAGAAACGCGACGAGAGACGATGGTTGCACAATTCCAAAGCGAGCTCATGCAAGTATAGTGGATGCAACCAAAGCCTCCAAAATATAATCCTGTTTTTCTAGGAAGCCTCGTTGTAACCTTCAGCTTTACGGAATTAGCATTTCCTAACTCGCTCATGATTGTTTTCTGCACGTGTGGCGGCCTGGCTTGTGCAAACCTGTCATTTACGCCATGGGAATTTCGCCGTGTGTGTGTGTGCTCGGCGTTGATCGGGTGCTCTGACCTCGCTTCACCAGCTGAGCTTTTTGTAATGCTAGCGTACGGACGTGACAGACCACATCACGTTAGCTGTTTCTACTGCTGCTAATCGTCGAAGCATTGTCTGCTGCTAATCAGAAACCTCTTGTAAAAAATATTTTGTGCGCCAGGAAATCTGTGAAAACGAACTTTGAAAAGGGTGAGAGCGAAATCGCTTTGCTTCGGCTTGGCAACTTGAAATGTCAGGCAGTTTTAGTTGGGAGTCAGAACAGCACTCATACAATACAAGGCTGCCTCGTTAGCAGTGTGTGGGGAAACCAGCAATTCTGCATGCAACGATAAACTTCCTTACAAGCAACCTCCACGCTGGCAACCCAAAACTCTATACTGGTTCCCAGAACGGGAATCCTACATCAGTACGTGGGCCGAAAGTTCGTTTGAATAGATTTCCTGGTGCACAAATCTTTATTTACAAGAGGCTTCGGATTAGCAGCAGAAACAGCCACATGACCATGGCTAGCATTGCAATAACTCGACTGGTGAAACGAGTTCAGAGCACCCGATCAACGCCGAGCACACACACACACACGGCGACATTCCCATGGCGCAAATGACAGGTTGGCACAAGCCTGGCCGCCACACGTGCAGAAAACAAGCACCAGCGAGTTTGGAAAACGCCAGTTCCGTAAAGCGAAAGGTTACAGCCATGATATAAGATTGTCCTCCCATCGGAAAAAAAGAGCATGGATAATTTCACGAGAATTAACACAGAAAAACACGGTATGCCAACAAGCACAAAACAAGAAGAAACAAGGGTAGGGTCACTGAGTTGGCCAGTAATCAGTGCACAGCACTGTAGCCCCTGGACAGTTCATTTTGAAAGGCGTGACCAATACGTTGGGTTCACTTTCAGCAGCAAGGATTGCAAGAGTGGACAAACATTCCCCACCTGCTAATCGTTTGCCCATGCCAAAACAGACTGCCTTACGTGGATAAAGGACTCAGTCAGACCTTTCAAAAGAGACCATGTGATCCAAAGCTGGAGCCCTCTTAGGTGGCACTAGGACAGAGTTGGCTCGGAAATAATAAAGGACATATTTCCCAAACCTTCATTATTTCCAGTTTACCCAAAACTGCAGAACTCCAATTCCATCACCGGCTGGCGCCCGCAGTTTGGCGTCACGCCCAGGACTTGCAGTTGCATAAAATAAGGATTTTTGTGATAAGTGACATTTACCAGAACTTAACGGTGAATAGCCAGTGCAAAATTTCGGGGTTTTGTACACAGGGGCATTTTTTCGCTAAGCAACAACTTTTTCAAAGTTTGCGAAAAATCCGTCGAAGAACAGAAAGTGAAGTACAGTCGCACGGTTGCCTGAAACGGTTAAGAAGCGTGTGCCGTTTTTTCTCATTCAAAGCAAACATTTGACTTTATCAGTCACAGTGGTTGTTCAGTCAGGCCAAAAAGCAGCAAGAGCAAACTTCTAGCCGGAAGCCTAAGAGCCATAGCACGCTACCCTGTCCTTGGACCCGACTGTGATCAAAAGCTGTCTGCAAGCTCTTGCTTCACCTAAACTATCCTCCACGACGAGCAATCGAGGGTGAAAGTGAAATGCAACACTGGCAATCTCTTTGATGGGATTGAACTGTCGGTGACAAATTTGTTCGCAAACTTTAATTTTTCAGAGTTTGCCGAGCAAATCTTGCAACAATTACTGTCAAAATGCCGTGGTCCAATTTACACCTGAGATCCCGTATGTCATTTCCCGATCACGCGTGTTTAGGCTAACTACTCATGCTGGAATGCGTTTGAATAAAATTGCCCTTGGTTTGTTCAACCTGAGGCTTTGTATATTCTTTTGACTTTGAGTCACGTTTAACCCAACACAAAAGGCATGCAAGCGCTGTTTTGGTCGCCTGACGCCTGTGCCAGCATCAGCGCGCGTCTAAATTCATATAAAACTATTACTGCAGTGTCAACATGCAGTTGAGTCCACTGCAGTACATACCACAATCGTCGTCAGTTTCGCGTTGAAGCTTCGTCTTTTCCGCAGTCTTTGATTTCGTATCAACTGCCTGACGTTCTTCGCTGAAGTAGAAACACATTAAGAAAGCATTGCGGGCGTAGTCGTAAGTGTGTAAAACAACAGTGGATTGTTCCTGTGAGCGTCAGCGGCAAATCAGGGCAAACGCTAACTCAGAAGCCTGCAGCTGGAGTGCTTGCTGTTGGGAGACAGTTGCGATGGTGAATGGAGTAATAAGCCTGCTGACGGTTGCACGAACCATCAGCGGGAAACCAGTAACACTGCATAGGATTTTCTGGTTTTTTTTGACTTCACCTGAACGGGCGTTCACTGGTAAAGCAGAAAATGAACAGGTGGGCGCAGATCCTGAGCTTAAGTGTTAAAATGCTTGTTATTAATTAGGACAAACCTACTCCAAAATGACTATCACTGTACAAGGACAAACACACACTCTTTTTAGATTTCCATCCAACGACTTTCCCCTGAACTGTAACCGCGTCATTCAACCTTCCGAGGGGCAGGTACTACTTTACAAACTTAAGGTAAACACTTCTGTCGATGGTTAACGAAAATGGAGGCATCTCCGACGCTTTCAAAGTCGATTACACTTTAGAGCAAGCGTTCGACCATGACGCAAGTAGAAAGATATTATAATCATGAAATTTTTAACGTGTCAGCCTACTGCGCATCAACACAAACACGAAATTCGAAAAATGCTCGTGTTCTAAGGTCACCTAGTTTTTCGAGGCTAAAGCCAGAAGCTCAAAAACGGTAGAGGCGGAAAGCGCAGGAAATTTGTTCATCGTCTGTGGGGAAATCCCAGTTCGATTTTAATCAACAGTACAAAAAGCGAAGTCCAAACTTCATCGCAGATGTTACTTATTCTTTGTTGCGCCGAAAACAATTTTCCATGACGCGCAGGCAGGCTACGCATGCGACAAACGCGAAGTCTCACCTGTCAGCATCAACAACAATGACAGGACTATCCCGCGCCCGATCCAACTCGAACAGAGGTCTGCTGTCGGCGCTGTTTCCGACCACGAGCGAAATGACGACCAGCGTTTTGCCCTGAAAATTCACGTGCAACGGTCTTGGAAACAGTCGTACTGAGGATCAACAGCAAGTTAAGAAGACTGACTCTGGAAATTGTGTCAAGGAGGCTACATGCGAGCAACGTTGTCAAGCATGCAAACAAAACAAGTTGGTTCACCAGTTTTGCGACAACAGATGCCAGGCTGCCTTGTTGGTTCGGGGCTAGAACATCAAGAAGTAGAAAATACGAGTGCAGTATGTCAATACTGAACGTGCAATTTAAGTCCGCATTTTCCATGTCTGCTACAGCAACCAACGAACCCAGACCAAAACAAGATTTGCTCCCGAACTGAACGAAAACATGACGGTAAGCATTCACAGCTACTTTCGCTAGGCGCGCTATTTCATCGATTAATGCCCGACAGCATAGGCGTAGCCAACGGGGCCATGCCCCCCAAATTTTAGAACATATAGTTATTTTGTGCTTTGCGAGGCGTTATCCCAAACAAAATAGCGTCATTCGCCTAAAATCAAACATGTTGGCCCTACAAATTCTGGGGCTTACTACACTACTGCCTGATAGACGCTCCCGGTTCCGAAGCAGAAAGCATCCTGCAGTTGCTGCGATTCGCAGATCTATATGCCTAGCTCATGTCGCAACCACCACGAGACTTACCAGACCCATATCGTCAGCCAAAATCCCGCCCCGCACTCGAGCAGGCTCCGTGACTGAGTGAAAGTTGGTCACTGTATTTTCGTATATCGTTTTTCCGTCTACACATCACACGTGTTCAGCTGGTTGAAAAAAAGATTTTTATAAAACGCCAAAATTACACTTTTCTTACACTGTGAAAACATCGAAATCGCCGAAATCTATTTGTGTAAGTTGAGACGTGTTTTCGTAGCAACGGTGTTTTATTTATTTCGCCTGAAAACTACGATCTAGTTCGAGAACCTTTGTCTACGACGTTCGGATTGCAGTGCAATCCTGGGCGATCTTTGTCGTTGTCCAGGACAGTCAAACAAACTAAAGTTTATCTTGACTTCTCATGCATTTTTTCTCCAAGCATACTGCAAATGCTTTCCACTATTCCTCGTAAAGTGAAGCCATTGCCAACATTGTTTGTCGGCGAGTTTATCACGGGAATCCGATGAGACCCCTGGAAAATACTTGCTGCTGTTGGCTGCGTGATGACCGCGGACTTTGGGCGGGGGGGGGGTCATTCAAGGTTTC
>JGI24021J15306_10007072_pt1 | contig 13612 bp, 10 predicted proteins | sample Ectturendosymbi1_FD_15306 | JGI IMG/M metagenome (IMG submission 15306) | reverse complement strand
ACAACTGCGTCTGTGGAGCGCGCTGTCTATCAAGATGGCGGTGTTATAAATATACTTGCAAAATCACTGCGGAGAAGAACGATTGAATTGCAATTGCCCTGATTACTTTGCATCACAATGTAAAAGTGAATTACTCAATCAATATAGGACTTCTTACGCAGCAAACAACATCGTCAACTGCTGAATTCTAAAAAGGCTTTTTTCGAAATACGACGCTTGACTGATATTTTGTTCAGATAACGCGGCCACAATTTCTGAGGCTAGTTGTCGCGCCATTCAATAAGAGAAGTTGCTTATAAAAATATAGTTTCAGTGCAAACGATCCCACGTTACTTGGCGTGACGCTGAGGAAAGCCTAAACTTACTTAATTTTGTCATAACCTAGTAGGTGTAAACAGCAGACAAAAGTAGCCCGAAGGTGCAAAACGAAACGATCGTGATTGGGGACTGTCTTCTTGCCATGAAGCAAAATATTACAAAACAGCTCCTGCATGTGCATGGCAGTGTACAAGATAATATTTTATCGGTTTTAATGCTGAGTACCTGCAGTGCAAAGGGGTCTGTCATGACAGCCAAACAGACCCCCAAGATGCGCCCCTGATCTTAGTAAATGATCAGTGTCTATAAAAATAGTTTATTTTGCTTTTTTATACCTCAGTTGTTTTGGTAATGGCTGCTTAGCGTTTTTTGGATAAGATATAGAAATAGTCGTGAGCGAACAATAGTATAATTATATGGTTTAACAAAAAATAGTGATGAGTTGTTTCTGTTGAGTGCAGTTAAAAAAGTGTTTACTGTAAAGTCATTTGAGATATTTCAATGCTTGTATGTTTTTATTTAATAGAGTTTATTGCCAACTTTTGTAATGTGTACCTTACTCCATGCAATATAAACTAGATGCATTGCAAAAGAGATGCTCGCAAAATTTGTCATTTTTACCATTATTATTTATCTTGTTTTGGTACCTACAATCAGATTTTTAGTGACTTTGAAAACAAGTACATTAAACTCTTAGGAAGTCCTTGTCTTGAATCTAATATTTACGTTATAGCTGTTGTGTAGGCAACACAGTAGAACTGCTTGTTAGGACAAACATACATATTGTGTCAACTGTACATATTAATCACAACTGTGAGGTATCTGGAGAAGTCACTCTTTCTCAATCACCCATAGTTTTAGTTGTACGGTATTGCTTTCTTACCAGTTAAAAATTAGAGCTTCATATAGAAATGATAAAAAAGTAGAGCTGTGATTATTTAGAAAAGTGGTTCCCAAACTGGGGGTAAATTATCCCCTGAGGATAATATGCGATTTTTTTTGGGATAACACAAAACCAAAACAACATTGTTCTGTATGATAAGCGATCACTGCAAAAGAAATTTTCGACCTGAAATGCAAAAAATTTTTATTGAGGTAATAAGACATAATCGACACCTTGATTTGGGTGACAGCTCGAACAAGTTTGTAACCACTGATTTAGAACAATTTCTTGAAAGAGTTACCAACTTGTCTGAACTGGTGGGTGCTTGTCATTTCACATTAGCACCCTGTGCTTTAGGCTGCACCCAGTTTCAAAAATAAAAATATATTTTGTGCACTAAGGCAAAAACTACACCTATGGAGTGTTTAAAATGTATTACCATATTTTTCGGACCATAAGGCACACTTAAAATCCTTTAATTTTCTCAAAAAATGAAAGAGTGCCTTATGATGCACTGATTGTGCTTTCTCACCTAGGACCAATTTTATGTGGTATATGGTGCTATTTATTGAATTGCTGGTTATGATTTTTTTGTAAACAGACCATCATGTTATGCAATAAATCAACGACAATTGCAATGAGTAGCGTCGTAGATTAACTAGCACATACCACATATCGTATTACTCCACGAGGCTCCTGAATACATAGGCGCACACCAAATCAAACACGCACACAACTTTTATTTTATTCTATTCGTGTCTAGCGGATTAAACATGTGTGACAGATTAAATTCCTTTGTATGTAATGGCAGATTAAACCCCCAACCCCTAGATTAAACGACTTCAGCACTCGGGCAACTCCGGAACTCGGGAGTTATTGTGAAAGAGTTCAATACAGTTGGACTTATCTGAGTTTTGCTTCATTTAATGTGCCTGAAGTATGAAAAAAGAACAGCTAACATTCAATATTTGATGCTGCGCCTTATGGTCCAAAAAATATGGTATGCGATTCTAAACTTCAATGAGACCAAAATTGTAAACTACTTTAACATTTGGTAATTTTCTTGTAAAATCAGTGCCATTTGCATTCTAATCCGTGGTGTTCAAGCCTTACGCTGAACAGCATAAACTTAAACAGTGTGGCTGAAAATCCCTGCCCCCCATCTTGCAATCAAATGCAAAGCTGCCTAAGAGATTCACACAAACTGAATACTGAGCCCAGGCCTTTGCACAGGCAGTACTTTAAAAATGCTATTATTTACACTCAAATCAGTCTTTACCACCTGGCAAAGATTTACTAATACACTTCTTACTAATAAAGTAAACCTTTTTCTATAGAAGGACATTCTGTGAAGTGTTTTCAAGTCATAAATTAACATGAAAATCCACCAACTTACCAACATTTTTTCAGAACTGATGGCTGACAGTTACAATGTTCTAGATTACATTGGTCATTTCTCAATCATGTGTGACATAATTTTTATATTTATTTGCAACTAACATATTGGCCTAAATTCAATCATTTCCAAAACTTGCATTCATTGTATCCTTTACAGTCATTACCTAATTAGTCATTTGAAGTCACTTCAGTATGTCATTAGTCTTCTTCTTTTGAGACAGTTCTTCATAACCACTGCTAGGCCGCACTAGATCTCAGGGCAGATGATAACACTTTGGCATCCGGCCACTTTGGGGATTTTTGAAAAAAAGCATCGAAACGCACGTGGCTTTGTGCGGGAATTTATCCCGTTCGGTAAGTGCTATGGACCTGGTCGAAGCGTCAAAAAATGCAGCAAGTGTTCTAGAATGCAGTCGAAAAAATTTTTTGGTTGGGGGTTGCGCATTTTTTGTGAGTGACGTCATAAGTGGAAGATTTTTAGGCCACCTTGGCCTACTTTACCTGGCCCAGGGCACCAACCATTAGATGGTAGTATTTCGCTGAAGTTTTGGTTGGAAACAAGGCTACAATCTGAGTCTTTTGATACTTTGGATGACCTGCTCGGGTTTCAGGTTCAAAAGTTATGATCTAAAGTAGTAAAAATATTTGACTAATTAGCTAATTAGATAATTAATTTGTTTATTTTAGATCAAACTTTTGACCCAGAAACATTAGAAAGTTGATCAAAGGCTCAAAAGACTCTGACTCGAGCCTAGTTTCCAATGAAAACTTCAGTGAAACACTTTGGCCTAGCGGTTGGCCCTTAGGCCAGGGAACATGAGCCAAAATGACCCCAAAACTATTTCACTTATGACGTCACTCACAAAAAATCTGCACTCCCCAAACAAAAAATTTGTTTTCAAGTGCAGACTAGACTGGTTGATCCGTTTGACCCCTTGCACAGCTCTCTAGCGCAATCGGCGGAGGAGCTAATCGAAGTATGAATATATCATACGCTGGCTCTCAAAGTGTTAAGCAGCCATTCAATTGTCTTGTCCAGAACCGTCACATGCAGTCCATGAGGAGGTCAATGGATCAGACATTTTAGGACAACATGGTCGATGGTTTGTTCTTCTGCGCCACACTCACAGGCCGCTGTGGAGGCCATACCTCATTTGTACAAGCAGAAGCGGAAAACGTCTGACACCAGCAAGGAGGCAGTTAAGCCAGACCCAACTCTTCTTGGGAGGGTCATTTCAAAGGGGTGGGGGATGATGTGCGGAGTCTGTAGGTTGCCTGCCCGCTCCGCATTCCATTGGTGATCCACCCAGTGCACCGCACATGTTGTTATTAGATAAACTGATGAGTTGTCGTCTGGCGGATACAAATGGGTGTCTTGATTTCAGGTGCCATGCATTCGCACTCAGTGGACAGATGAGCGCTGAGTGGAGTAGGTGTCTAGGCTCCAGGCTCCATGGCACTACATGCTAGAAACAGTGTGGCTCCATTGCAATGAAGCTCAACAGGTTGGATGCTTGCGAGAATCATTGTTGCTAAGATGGAAGGCTGCCGACACCATTTTTGTAGTGCTGAGCTTTAGCTTCCAGGTCTGGAGGTATTCACCTATGATTGCCATGTTCTTGCTCAGCACCCCTTCCACTGCCTGCCACTCTCCATCAGCATGCATGATTGCTAAGTCATCAGCATATGTATGCTTTCTGGAGACGGTGGTTGGCAGGTCAGAGATGTAGATAATGGATAGAAGGGGTTCCAGGACAGATACCTGTGGGATGCCGTTCTTGAGACGTCATAACCTGCTCCTTTGGCCATTTCCAGTGGTAAGGGTGAAGCTGCGATTGCCAACCAACTCAATGATCATGTGGACCATGTCTCTATCAGGTAGCAGTCACAGCAACTTGCAGGTGAGGTCACGATGCCATACAATGTTGTAGGCTGCTGTGAGATCGACAAACAAAGCTCCATCCTTCTTAGCTGTAAAGCTATCCTTGGTGTGCTGTGTCAGCAGGGTGATCTGGTCTACAGTTGACCTCCTGTGTCAAAAGCCCATCTGCTCCTGTGGGAGCAATGGGACAATGATTGGTTCGACACGGGCATGGATGAGTCTCTCTTGGTGAAATGAACTAAGTCAATCTGTTAACACTTACAAAGAATTGTAATAATTTTTCTTGTCCAGGTTTGCATCATAACGTAGATGTTGTATGAAGTCATGTTTCATGTTTAACATATTATTTTTGTCAGTTGATCATACACATTAGATTTCAGTTTAGTTGCCTGCTATTTTTTTACTTTCAACATTGGAAAAACATGCAATATTTCTTCAAAAGAATTTCCTAGCTGTGCATCACAACCAAAAAATATTTGTAGGCAAGTGTGGCATGGCTTGAAGCTTGCCTTCAATAAAGATCAAGGGAAAAACATGTAGCTAATCACACACTTGAAGTGAAAAACTTTGTGTATTGTAGCTAAATCATCTTTGTTGATCACATGAAGCAATCTTAGAAAAACACTTTCAGTCAAATGAGCATTCTGAACATGCTCAAAAAGTAATTGCGTTGTGCCCTGCATTGGGAATGCTCAACAATTATCACACAGGGATATATATGTACAGAAATGCAGGGTGTTGTATATTATGCACTAATGAAATGGCACATTTTAAACTGTTTTTCCTTATGAAATTGGTTGAACTACTGTCATTATTAGATTACTTAGTTAGTTGGGTTTTAGCAATGCTGCAAAATATGAAATACATTCTCTATGTCTCAAGAAATTGCAGCTGTGTGCAAAACCGCATGCTAAACCAATCAAGTAAATAAATAAGTTAATGTTTCATATTTTTCAGTTTTTTGTAATGTGACTTCGAGAAAAGCTTCCGATGGCTTTAATTTTCATCACTTGGTTGCAACCAAGTGATGAGAAAATAACTACTACTGCAAAATGCTTTTGTGAAACAGGAACAAAAAGGTTAAGTGGTTCAATAGATTTAGAATGGGCTGTATGATGTGTGATTCTTAGCTGTGAAAAGATTTCTTTCTGCAGAAAACAATTATCACTTTGTAATGTAACGTATTTTAACATTTCTGACTTGGGTTAGATGAGGTGGAGTGTCCTTTGGCTACCAGACTGAGTTTGCTTGCTGACTGTGATGTAAATAAACAGTATTTGCTGCCTTCTTGCTTCAGGTTTAGCATTAATGGTGTAAAACAAGAAAAACTCCAAATGCAGTGTTGTTAGTGATTCACTACACAAATGATTGTGCAGCTCATGGGTGTAACAATATAACTGCAGACCTTCACTACTATCCATTACAAAGAAATTATATTGCAGCCTTTTTCTTACAGCAATTGTGAATAAGACTGATATTTGAAATGAACAAATACTAGGTAGGTTTGTAATATATGTGACTCACATTTTGTGTCTTTGCTTAGATTTTAAGTTTTTGTTTCTCTCTTTTCTAAACTGCTGTCAAACAATTTTGATTGAGTTTCAAGAAAGAAGCAAGGTTTCACATCTTACTGACCTACAATGTTTCTTTGGGACTGGTTTGTTGGTGCTTTGACTGCTCTTGGTTTGTATCGAAAAAGTGGAAAGCTCATGTTTTTGGGATTGGACAATGCAGGAAAAACTACCCTTCTTCATATGTTGAAGGAAAACAAAATGAGTGTACATGAACCAACTATGCATCCAAGTATGTGTGGTTAAGCTTCTGAAAAAAGGTGTTGATAGAGTGTTTAATTGCTGCAAATTTATTGCCTTGAAACTTTTTACTGTCTATAAGCTTCCCTTTTATCATGCTGTCATTCTGACATCAACCTGCTTCTAGTGGAGATGATCTAAACTGTGGCTGTAGGTGTTCAGGACCATTACCAGGATTTTCATTTGAGGAGGATTTTGTTGTCAAACATATTTGAAGTTCATTAGTTATTTGTTTTCCAGCATACATTTAATTTACTGGCCAGAGCAGTAACTCAAATGCAGGTGAAGCTGCTGACAAAATATATATCAACTGTTGGTGTTGATCATTATCAAATGAAGCAATCTGCACAGGTTTCATGTAAAACCAACTGCTTTTACAATGCAACAGTAGAAAGTTCAACATTATTCTGGTGTTTATAACACAAAATGCACTTTTTCAGCTTCAGAAAGTTTGACAATGGGAAATATTTCTTTTACTACATATGACCTTGGTGGTCATGAGCAAGGTAGGATGTTTTTTTTGCTGTTTGTTGCACAACTTGACCAACTTTTTGTAATACTCAAACCTAACAATGTTGACTAAGCTTTACTTAATTAAACAAGGACTTTGATCAGACATGTAGTTATGTGGTGAGCTGTGTGTGACTTCTCTAGCACTGGAAGCAGTGCAGTGCATGTGGAAGTGTGAAGGACTGGTTAAATAATGTAAGTTGTCCACTCACAAAAATGTTGTTGCTGATCTTGTGAACATTTGGTTTGAACTTTCTTGCAGCATATAAAGTATATTCAGCTTAATTGAATCACCAGTTCATCAGGTCAGACTTTTAGTTTGGCCAACATGTGAAGAACAAAATTCACTGAACTACGTTTTTTAGTTTCACATCAGACCACTGTTCCACTTATCAGGCCACTGTTGTAGTGAGACATACACAAGTAATGACAAAACTAGTTGTATGATGTATTAGTACACTATCAGAAGACATGTTCCATTGATTGCTTCACAAGCAATACACACACAGTTAATTTTATCACATTTTCCCCTTTATTCCTGTATTCTGTTTATAACTTTCATCAAACATTGTTCCACAAAGCAGAAATACCACAAAAAGATTGAGCAGTAAGTGGAAAACATGTCATTTCAATATTAATTAAATAACATCATTTTTGCTAACATGTGGCAATCTGGCTAAATGCTTGTTTTGATTTGACCCAATTAAGTGGAATCTACACTAATTTCTATACAAAATTTTAGCACGTAGCAATTGGAGGATTTCAAGCGCTGTTCTTAACCTTAACCAAATTATCATGTGTTCCAGCAAGGAAAGTCTGGAAAGATTACTTTCCTGCTGTGAACGGCATAGTTTTTCTTGTTGATGCTGCTGATAGGGCAAGGTTCAACGAAGCCAAAGAAGAGCTCGATGTAAGTAGCATACATTATTTCAAGTTATTCCTGGCGTTTGTCTGATTCACTTTGAACACAGTAACCATTATCAACAGCTTGCTATTTGCAGAGTTGGCATCCACCTGGCAGTTGTGGATGACTGTGTGTGGTCATTTGGGGTTTGAATCGTTTTGTGACTTTTACTCTTAGCCAGCTATCTTATAAACCAGAAAGATAGGGATCGGAAAACCCTGTGAACATTACCTTAAGTAGCTTGCTCAGGAAATCGAGAAGCTTATGTTGTAGAAACCGTGGGTTTACTGACTTACCAGTTGTTGCTACACTGCCTCACGTGCTTAGATTTCTTTAATGTCGGACTGTGCCGAAACATTAAAACGAGCCGAACTTATCATCATTGTTCTCATGCCTTTGAAAGGATTAAAATGTTTGGATGACCCAAAATGTCCATTTGAAATGTGCAACAAACCCTTCAAATGTTGACAAAAAACGTAAATTTAATAAAGTTATTTCGTAATTGTGGACACAAATGCCGCATTCCAACAGGCTTGTACTGTATGGTAACTAATGCCTATAACTGCCGTTTCAATTAATACGAATGGGACGATTGGCGCGAAACTACCTGTTGGAAAGCTATTCAGGCTTTGTCAGAAAACTATGAAGACATTCAGCGTCGAAGTTGAGACTGCTTGCGCTTCACTGGAAACTGGCCACCGAATGCTGCCCCGTAGCTGTCTCGTTTCAATTCTCGTCTTTTGCAGAGCTTGCTGATGGACGAACAGGTCGCCAACGCTCCAGTTTTAATTTTGGGGAACAAAATTGACGTGCACGGAGCTGTGAGTGAAGACGAACTTCGAAGCGTTTTCCGGCTGCGCTCAACAGGAAAGGTAGGCTTTGCGGCTTTACTGTTCTGATGTCTACACTCACCACTGGCAGCTATTGTGTGTACTGAAAGTGCAATGAGTTTTTAACACGTCAAAGCAGGCCAAAGGCCCATGCAAGCTTCAGGAAAGATATAAATTTGGGTTTTTAATATCCCGCTGGTATTGGCAGTTACGGCTGCGTGGGGGGAGGGACAGAAAGGTTGACCTGATATAATGTTGTTTTTCTTGTGACCCTTTTTTATTTCCGTAAAAAAAATGAAAAACCCGTAATAATTAACACCTAACTTCTGTTGTCATCACAACACATGCTTTCAATTGATGAAATTCTGCTCTAATCGCTCGGTTCACTGCGTTTTGCTGTGAGGGTCAAGCGACACTGACTTGACACTTGCCACATTGCTGCGAGCAGCAACTTCTCAGGCCCCGTGTTCCACGCCAAAGCCCACAAGTCATGCTGCAGGCGTAGTTAATGTTGGAGCGGTTCCGACTCGTTGGCAGTACCGCGCGTTGTGGCGGCGGTGGCGTGCTGACCGGTCTCCTGCTAGATTTTACAATGGGCTGGTGCAACGGAAAGTTTTAAAAAGGTTTTCAAAATTAGAGAATAATGTGGGTTTCGTGATAACCACTATCACTTGTTAAGGCAAACACAGAAAAATCGCGTTTCACCAGTTCTAGCTGCAATTTGCCGAAACAGAACGAAGACGACAGGAAACCACTTTCTTAGGAACATAAGCCCGTAACACTTTTAACCACAGCGCAGAATCAATATTGTTAATTCCCGCCAGGGAAGTAACGCCACGAAGGCTCAGTATCGGGGAGAAAACAAAGCTTTTTCTGTCAATTGGAGTTTTGTTACCTCAGTATGGTATCGAGTTACTCGTTTATGAACGAGAATTACACAGGGGTGGACCGTTGAACACCGTGATGTTTGTTCCGCAAAAAATTAAAGTTTACTTAAACGAATAGTAATTTGCAATGCACTGATGATGATAACAGGAGTTATCGAAACGTTTGCAATATGTCGTTGATATCGTTTTCATTGGCCGTGATTTTCATTGTAAGAATAGTATTTTGTTTATGCTGTTCTTATAAAGACACAGTGTTTTCCCGCTGTCACTGCCAAACAAAAAACTGCACCCTGGTATTTACTGTAGCGCTCCCGTCAATTTAAGCTAAAGATGTTTTATTGCAAAACTGTATCATGTTATTTGTGCTGAAGCGTTTGTGTAGCATGATCTGTAGCGCAACGTGAAGTTGTGCTACGTTCCTCAGATTTTCTGCAGCAACGTTCTCGTTCATAATCTGATTGCTCCGCAGCGGTCTGATATTTTCGAAACAGAACTAAAGAGCGCGGCCGACTATTTGTTGTTTGCAGGGTCAAGTTCCGTTGAGCAGCTTGCAGGGCGCTCGCCCCACCGAACTGTTCATGTGTTCCGTTTTGAAAAAGCAGGGCTACGGTGAGGGTTTCCGGTGGCTGAGCCAGTACATCTAACTCACGGCAATTGACAGCAAGCAATCGCGCAACAAGTAGCGCTGGAATCATTTGGAAGACATTTGCCAAATTGTACATCGTCACAGCCGCTGCAGACATTGCAACCTTCCCTGTGTGTTCCATTAATTCCAGCTGTTCATGCCATTGTCTACCAACCGCCGCAGTAGTTGCACCCTGGTATCATAACGTCATCGTCGGTGCCTTTAGTTTTGTTCGGGGAAACCTTGCTAGCAATGTGGACCAACAGCAACAAACTTGATGTCGCAACTGCTGGAACAGCTAGCTGATGCGAATGCACTAAAGGAAAGCTCGACTTTTGGACGAGTTTTGAGTGCGAATCCTCGATCGTTCGTTGCGAACACTGCGACGGACTTACTCCGAAACTCGGAAAACACCGGTTTTACCCTTTGTTTCAGATGTTATTTCCTGTTCGGGTCTTCTGGCGGCGGCGTCTCGCCGAGCTCGATTTTTGAGCGTCCAGACCAAGTGATTAGTGAAGCGCCGACTTAAAATTTTGCTTTAGCTATTTATTTGAAACGAAAATGTACAGCGCGTCAGTTGCAAGGAACATTCAGCGAGGCAATGCCGAACAACTGGGTGCAAACGGTAAGCAAACCTTCAAGCTGCGGTTGACAGTCGCTGGTACGTGATGCTCATAGTATATTTTACTTTACCGTTCGCGGCTAAATACAGCAGGCGACAATGTTGTACTGTTTAACGCGAAATCGCCGGCAAATGCACTGCAATTTTCGATTCTGGTTCGAAGTCGTCACGTCAGGTGGCCGCACGTAAATTCCTCGTGCATTCGGTGAGAATTCGTGCATGCTTGTGTTTGGAAAAAATGATTTCAGAACGTAGTGCTTGGTTAAAAGAAAAAGAACATGTGCGATTTGACGTTGTCGCTCCTTTTGCCGAGGCAAATTTTCTCTACGTCAGGCCATTTGTTATTCCACGTGGCTGTTTACGCACGAACAATTAATGGCGTACGAATCGAACAACGCGGAAAAAAGATCAGGAAGAAAACGGCATTTCCTGGGAACGGATGAGATCAGCATGGGTTTTCAAAGTCTCGCCGCTGTGTGTCGCACAGTTTAAGTCACGTGTTTGGTCGCATCTTGCTGTGTTGACTAAGCCCCGTCGTCACGTTGCTGTAATGTCGGTCTTATGCACGCGTACCTCGTTTGTTTTCAAGAGATACTTTAACTGCAGAGGAAAGTTTATGTGTGATGACGGCGCGTGTTTCTCTTCTGCGTCTTCTTGCGCATCCTTGCTTATAACCCGCGCGTATTTGTCTTTCCCTGGGCCTCTCTACTCGTAGCGAATTTCGGGCGTGGTTCGGCGAAGCTGTGTTGTGTGTGTATCTGGTGCAGAGTCGTTTGTGTATGTTCCGGGGACAGCGTCGGAACACGGCCATCACCCAAGAAGTTAAAATGTGCAGTTAACCTTGTGTAGTAGAAAAGCGTGTCACCCGGCTGTATCAACTGACGCGGTGTTTTTTCTTAAGCGCAAACGGAAACCTTGCAATTTATCCTGCGTTGGTGCACAGGTGAAGAGACCTCGACTTGGGGCAATTTTCGAACGTTGTCGTTATTCAGACGTAGAGATGACGTCAGGTTTGAGTGTACCACCATTGCCGTCAACAGCATTTCAAGCGGCTGTCAGTTTTTCAGGCAGACCAGTATTATTGTTTTCAACCAGTTTGCAAATGACCACTGCACGCGTTTCTAAGACACGACTACACCGGTTAACGATATTTATTTAAACGAACTCCCAATATTTTTCCCGCACGCACCATAGGGTGGTATACGCTTGAGTGTGGAATAAACGAAACGGACACTTGCATACGTGTGTGTTCAGATGGCGTTGGCAAGTTTCTTGTCATTGCAAAAATTTATAAATAGCCCAAGTGCAATATTTCCATCCAAACTTAACACCAACTCCACCGGCCAATGCTAAAATGACCCATGTCAGAGTATCTAGTTCTAGGTATGCCTGCCAAAATACGCTGCAAGCAACTGCACTGACTGCAGCCAGCAGGAACCTTGTGTGGAAGGCAGAACAAAAGCATACGCAGATTGGCAGAGCAAACAGTATTGCGTGAGCTACATCGTTCCGTGGTCACACCGGTAGGTTTCAAGTAGTGCTGTGGCAAGGCAGCCCCGTACCTCCCGGTCGGGGGGCCCGACCGTTCGTAGGGTGCCCACAATATATATTGTATTAGTAAGTTAGAGCCGTCTCTCTACGCTTGACTTTTACTCTTCTGGTTTTTGCCTTCAATGTAGAGCCGGTAGATAACGCATGCAATATCATGACTCGTTAACAGTTTATGTAAATTTGAAACGAAGGAAGGATGTTGTGTCAGTTTAATATATATGTCTGTGAAGACTGTATTAACATAGTGTAATTTAAAGTTTTGGACCAGAAAAAACAGGGATAATCCCGATAAGTTTAACGCTCGCTTGCTCGATCTTAAAAAGCCTCTTCAGATTTAATCTTACTTGCTATATGTCATGATGAAGATGGATGGTATCAGATTCCAATAAATTCGTTCTTATTAGAAGTGAAGGCAGAGTTGGGAAGCAGTTAGTTCTACGCACAGCTTCCACCTATCAGCATTTGGTGAAAGCACCAAGTTGATTACATTGAGACTGGCTATTAAAATGATGAGGCTGTACGGCGACCACCAGGTGCTCTGTGATCGTCGGGATGCAAATCACAAGCATTAATGAGACCGCAGTTTTCACATATTGTCGTATACCAGGGGTGTGCAACCTTTATTCCTGAAGGGCCAAACGCAATTAAACAGATTAGACCGCGGGCCGCGCCTTCGTTTCACACAGACTGTCTAGTACTAGTTGCCGGCATAAAAATCCACTTTTGTATTGCATTTGGCCCCTGTCGTACACTATAGTTGATGCAAGTAACTACATCAAACAGGTAATTTAAGTAACTTCACTCCACATATGAAATAAGCAAGGAATCAATCACAAATTTTAATAGGAAATCGATTTCACGTAAAACTACGTATCATCAGTCCTTACATCTTATTCAAATAGAAGATTCTATCGAAGCTACTTTACAGATATGCGCGAGTTTGAATCATCGCAAAAAGATGAAATCAGAGCCCAATCGGCTGATTCCTGTAAAGCCTACAGAAAACCTTCAAAGCTTTTAATTATTATCAAACAGGTAAATTACATCATAAATAATTTCCTATCACACCACAAGAAGAGATATTTGTTTCGCTTTATTGATGATAACAACTAACAAGTGATAAGTTAGTTTTCACTTATTTTGCATTGGCAGTTCGTTAAAGTCATTTTCCTTAAGTTGTACATTATTAGTTTAGCATGGTTAGGTTTTAAAATAGCGCTGCTCAAGGGGCTAATTTGCAACTGGCTCGAAAAAGCACGCATCTGCCTAAATGCTTGCTGATATTAAAGGCCCCATTTGGATTTTTTTGGGGGCCCCGACAGCCTTTCACACGGCTCTGTCCTTACACTACGTTTTTTGATACCCTGCAGTTGAACATATCTTGACTCACT